>LSQX01108427.1_pt1 | contig 27652 bp, 30 predicted proteins | sample 654561 | NCBI WGS metagenome assembly LSQX01 (sample SAMN04489861, study PRJNA283612) | anaerobic digester metagenome | isolation source: 4 biogas reactors fed with cattle manure at either 37C or 55C with and... | place: Denmark: Kongens Lyngby | collected 2014
AAATAGATGGTAATGGCTATTTCTATCAACAGCTTCGTCCCTTTACCAAGGTAATAGATGCCTTGGTTGAGCTAAAGAGACTAGGTTATCAAGTTGAAATTCTCAGTTCAGTTGGCAAGATATATCCCGATCTAGTGATTCAGCAGAAACAAGCTTGGTTAAAAGAGCATGTTGAAATCGAACTTGTTGCTAATTTTGTTAACAAAAGTGAGTATAAAGCCCGTTATGCTCATAAAAATGCACTGTTATTAGATGACCGCGCAAGAAGCGTTAATCCTTTTCTAAAGGCCGGCGGTAAGTCGATTATCTTTCATGGCGATCAGGTTAGTGAACCTCTGCAGGTGATTACTCTGGCTGAACAAAGCTTTGACCAATAAGCGTACTTTCAAAATGACTAAGAAGTTTACATTGGTGACGTTATATAATACTCTTATATTAGTTATATCTAAATAAATGCTTTAACCATAGGTACAGGAGTCATTATGAAAACGCTTCAAGTTGATGTTGCTATTATCGGTGCAGGTACAGCCGGTTTATATGCTTTGCGTGAGGTAAAGCGCGCTAACAAAAGTTTTGTTTTGATTGACAAAGGGCCTCTAGGGACTACATGTGCCCGAGTCGGTTGTATGCCCTCTAAAGTGGCACTACACGCCGCCGAGCTCTGGTCTATGCGCCAAGAGCAAAAGCAATTCGGAGTTTCAGGTACAGAGCAGTTAGAAATTGATCGAGCCGCTGCCTGGGCTAAAGTCCGTGAAATGCGCGATGACTTTGCTGGTGGGGCGGCTAATAATGCCGTTAAGTCAGCAGACGAACACCTGATTATGGGTGAGGCTAAGTTTCTCGAGCCGACTGTACTGCAAGTTGAGGGCGATGACGGCACACAGCGTATTGAAGCCAAGGCGGTGGTTATAGCCGTCGGTTCTCGCCCAGTTATCCCCGGTTTTCTAACACCTTTCAGTGATTATTTAATCACTACCGATGATCTTTTTGAATTGGAAGAGTTACCACAGCGGTTGGGTTTATTAGGTCTAGGAGCCATTGGCTTGGAGATGGGCTTAGCGATGCAGCGCTTGGGAGTTGAAGTAGTAGGTACTGATATGGCAAAGTCGATTGGCGGTATTCGTGATCCGGAAGTAGCAAAGTACGCACTGCAAGCTTTTGCAGAAAATTTCCCGATGTTCTTGGGTGAGTCAGCTAATCTGGAATCAGCTGAGCAGGGTGTCCAATTAGTCAGTGGCGATGATAGAGTGATGGTGGATAAGGTGCTTGTCGCCCTAGGTCGTCGTCCGAACATTGATAAGCTCAATCTGACTGAAGCCGGCTTCAAATTGGATGAGCGCGGTATGCCCGAATTCAATCTTAATTCCTTGCAAATAGAAGATTATCCTGTGTATTTAGTGGGCGATGCTAATGCCTATCGCACCTTAATGCATGAAGCAGCAGTAGAGGGGGCGATTGCCGGTTTTAATGCATCTCGTGAGGTGCCGCAGGCCTTTGATCGTAAGACTTCTCTAGCCATAGCTTTTACTCAGCCAGATATCATCAGCGTGGGAAGTGGTTTTAGTGACTTAGATGAAGATGAGACACTCATTGGCGCCGCCTATTCTAAAAACGATGGCCGTAGCCGCATTCTGTCTTCCAAAGAAGGTGTGTTGCGCATTTATGCAAATAAAAAAGATGGGAGATTGCTAGGCGCTGCCATGGTTGGTGTCAGAGCTGAACACATTGCCCAGTTTTTAGCGCTGGCAATTGCTCAGAAAATGACAGTACATGAGCTTTTGGCGGCTCCTTTTTACCACCCGGTAGTTGAAGAGATGATTCAAAGTGCTCTGCAGGATATTGCGCGTAAAATGCCACCTAGTCCCTATCCCTTTGGCTTAATAGTAATAAATTAATCAGATAGGAAGTTCAGAGTATTTAACTCAAGCTATCGTATTATTTGATAATAGTAATTATTATCACTGTTGAATATTGTTAGAATAGTGTTTTGCTTTTAAATTGCGGATACTAGTCTCGTTGCGACAGGAAAAAACTTAATTAATGAAAAATAATAATCATAGCGAATCGGCGCCCTTATCAAAGGTTAAGCGGCCTATCGAGGTCAGGCATAGTGTTAAGTTGTGGGTTGGATTGCTGATTTATGCTGCAGTTATCGTGTTGATTTCTCAGCAACTGTGGGATTATATGAATGAACATCCAGTGGTGTTAAAAGCACTGATTGGCGGTTCAATCGCTGCATTAGCTACCGCTATTGGTACTACGCCGGTGTTGTTCTCGCAGACTTTGTCACAACGCACCCAAGATACGCTTTATGGTTTTGGTGCCGGAGTTATGCTGGCGGCTTGTGCATTCTCTTTGATTATTCCGGGGATTGATGCTGCTCAGTCAATGGGTGTTTTAGGAGGTGGTCCATGGGCTGCAAGCAGTGTCATTGGCTCCTCTATGCTGATTGGCGCCGGTGTACTGATGTTACTAGACCATGTTTTGCCTCATGAGCACTTTATTAAAGGCCGTGAGGGTCCTGACGGTGCGGGTCGTCTGCGTCGCACATGGTTATTTGTTTTTGCGATTATTTTGCATAATATACCCGAGGGCTTGTCCATCGGTGTGGCCTATGGTGTACCGGGTGAGGTGTCAGGTAATGCTCTAGCTGTGGGTATTGCCATTCAGGATATTCCTGAAGGTTTGGTGGTTGCTGTAGCTTTATTGGCGGCTGGTTACAATCGCTGGTTTGCCGTATTGATTGGTGTTTTGAGTGGATTAATTGAGCCTATTGCTGCGGTTATTGGGGCTATTGCCGTTGTCGTCTCAGCCAATTTATTGCCTTGGGGTCTAGGCTTCGCGGCAGGTGCGATGCTCTTTGTGGTGAGCCATGAGATTATCCCTGAGTCGCATCGGAAGGGGCACGAGCGTTGGGCTACCGGTGGCTTGATGTTGGGCTTTGTTTTAATGATGATGCTGGATACTGCGCTTGGTTAATTCGCCTGTGTAGGCGCGATTTAGTAAGCAGAAAAGATAAGAGGTTAAAAAGTCTAAATCAACTTTTTAACCTCTTTTGTTTTACAAGGAGCCAGGTGCTAATTAAGCAACCGCTTCTTCGTAACGACGGTTAACTTCAGCCCAATTAATCACGTTGAAGAAGGCGCCGATGTATTCAGGGCGACGGTTTTGAAACTTCAAGTAATATGCGTGCTCCCAAACGTCAAGACCTAAAATCGGTGTATTGCCGGTCATGAGAGGGCTGTCTTGGTTGCCGGTGCTCTCAACAACAAGCTTCTTCTCAGGGGTAACGCTCAACCAGGCCCAGCCACTACCGAAGCGAGAAACGGCTGCTTTAGTAAAGGCATCTTTGAATGCATCAAAACCACCTAAATCAGCATCGATAGCTTCAGCTACTTTGCCATTAGGGTTGCCACCGCCATCAGGTGACATAACAAGCCAGAATAGGCTGTGGTTAGCGTGGCCACCGGCGTTGTTTTGAACAAATTGGCGGATGTTCTCAGGTACTTTGTCAAGATTAGAAACTAACTCCTCAATCGCAGGGAAATCTAAGCCGGCTTCTTGAAGTGCGTTGTTAGTATTAGTGATGTAAGTCTGGTGATGCTTAGTATGGTGAATTTCCATCGTCTGTGCATCTAGATGTGGCTCTAATGCATCGTAAGCATAAGGTAAATCGGTAATGTATAAGACATAAAATCTCCTATTGGTTAGCTAATGCCAATTGAATGGCTGCTAGTGTAGATTAACACTAAATTGCAGTGCACCACTTCAAATAGATATTAATAATAATCATAACCATTTGACTGTCAGCTGACAAGATTGAGCTCATAGTTAACAGGGGTAAAAGCCAAAGATCGATTCCCGTACAATACAGCAATTAGCCCTTTGGCTAGAAACTAAGTTGTGAGTTTATTCACTAAAAGCAGTGCCTATCACTCTTAATCAAACACGTCAAAAAGGACATCAGCAATGATGCCTGTCGCCACCGCAATCAATACTAAATCAGATCCTGCGACACGCCACTCATACCCCGGATATCTCGGTAGGCGATTTATGAAGGAACCCGGCACGGTTTTTTTGGCAATTCCCGGAGGTAGAGGTTTGCCTCTCGCTAGGTTCTTGCGAATGCCTGGTGGCAATGAAGAATAACCTCGTAGGCCATCACTATAGGCATATTCACGAGCTAAAGCGGCTGTGATACCCGCATAAACTAAGTCACCTACGAAATTGTCCGAGTGAGAATGACGACGACCGTCATGACGATAGCGATCATCATTTCTGCGACGCTCATAGCGATCGTCACGATGGGAATCTCTACCGCGCTCTACATGATGCTTATGATTAAAGTGGCTTTGAGTCTCCGGTTTGCCGTTGTGATGATTGCCCTTACCATTGTTTCCTTTGCCATTATTTCCGGAATTTCCTTTGCCCGGATGTCCGGCGCTGTTGCCGGGACCCTTGCCATCCGGTGGTGCTGCCTGGGCGCTAAAGGCCAAAGAACAGGCAGCAATTAATGACGCTGCTAATGCGATACCTGGTTTCATCATGAATCTCCCTAATACAAAAGAACAACAGTAATCTTTATTAGAAGAGTGTAAATCATGCTTGCTACGTGGAAAGTTACAGATGGTATCGATTTATTTGCAATAGAGAGCATTGTATGCGCTGGAGTAAGAAGCAAAAGTGTCGCTTTTGTCTTTAAAAACTTTTAAATGTTGCTGAAAGGTATTTATTTTCTCTTAAATGGCTACATAATGGCTATTTTTATAAAAAACACCTATCTGCCAGGTGAAACTTGTCACCCGTCAATGTTTAAAACGACCTTTCACTCTTATGATGTAGTCATACAGATAACTTACTAGGAGAAATCAAATGACTAAAGTCGTATTTAATATGGAGCCCTTTACCTGTCCTTCGTGCGTTAAAAAAATCGAAAGTGCTGTGTCCAGAACCAACGGTGTGGAGGAAGTGCGAGTGATGTTTAACTCTGGACGCGTTCGCGCCGCCTTTGATGAAAGCAAAGTTGCGGTCGATGAGATTCAGGGCATTATCGAAAAACTCGGCTATTCGGTGCAGTCACATAAGGTGTCATAAAAGTCCCCCGGATAGTAGCCATTATCACGTCGCTACTATCCGGCACCCCTTAATCAAATACATGATGCATGGAGTACAACATGAATAAACTTAAAAATTCTCATATTGCCGGTATTGCCGGCCTGTTGCTGCTGTTGGCATTGGCTTTGCATTTTGCCGGATTCTCACAGTGGAAGGACTCTATTCTAATTGTTTCTTCCCTATTTGCCGGTTACTTTATTGCCATTAAGGCGTTTCAAGCCCTTCGGCTGAGAGCTTTTAGCATTGAGCTACTAGTTACCATTGCTGTTGTTGGCGCCTTGATTATTGGCGAATACGTTGAGTCGGCAGCGGTAACCTTTTTATTTGTTTTCGGTGCTTATTTAGAGTCACGCACCTTAGAGAAAACTCGCTCGTCTCTACGTAATTTAATTGACCAGACCCCAACCGAGGCGACAGTTATTCGTCCTGAGGGCCACGTTAAAGTACCCGTAGACGAAGTTGTTAAAGGTGATCGAATATTAATTCGTTCAGGTGAAAAGGTTGCTGTGGACGGCGCTATTGTTAACGGTCAGGCTTTAATTGTTGAGGCAGCGATTACCGGTGAATCCGTACCCGCAGGCAAATCGATTGGTGACCGTGTCTTTAGCGGGACGATGATTGATAATGGCTATATTGAAGTGATTGCTGATCGGGTCGGTGATGACACGACCTTCGCTAAGATCATTGAAATGGTTGAAGAGGCGCAAGAATCCAAAACCACTACTCAAAAGTTCTTGGACCGATTCGCGCAGATTTACACGCCGGCGATTGTTATTTTATCCATCTTGGTCTATCTAATATCAGGTAATGCCGAAATTGCACTCACCTTCTTAGTCATTGCCTGTCCCGGCGCTCTAGTTATCTCAGCTCCAGTCTCTATGGTTGCAGGTATTGGTAACGGTGCACGTAATGGTGTCTTGGTAAAAGGTGGGGAAATTATGGAGCGACTCTCCAACATCGATCTGGTTGTTTTTGATAAAACCGGTACCTTGACCAAAGGTAAGCCTGAGGTTACTGATGTGAAGAGTTGGGATATGGAAGAAAATGCCTTACTTCATATTGTTGCAGAAGCAGAGCGTTTGTCTGAGCACCATTTGGGACAAACCATTGTTTCTGAAGCCAAAAAACGTAAACTCGAGCTAGTCGAAGAGCCTCAAGATGTACAGATTATTAAGGGCGGTGGTATGACCGCGACCGTGGGCGGAAAGCATTTACTGATTGGTAATCGCAAGCTCATGAAGGATCATGCCGTATCCATTGAGGAGAAGGTCGAAGCATACGCTACCGAGCGAGAAAAAGCAGGTAATACGGCAGTGCTTATTACCATTGACCAAAAACTGAGCGGTATTATTTCAATTGCCGACCAGATCAAGCCTGAGGCAAAAGCGACTATCCAGCAGTTACGCCATGCCGGAGTGAAAAAAACCATTATGCTAACCGGTGATAATCGCCATACAGCACAATTGGTGGGTGATGAATTAGGACTTGATGCGGTACACGCTGAATTGCTACCTCAAGATAAAGTAACTTGGGTCAATCAGTTCAAAGAGCAAGGTTATCGCGTTGCCATGGTCGGTGACGGTATTAACGATGCTCCCGCACTGGCGACAGCGGATGTCGGTTTAGCCATGGGTATTGGTGGTGCGGACATCTCAATGGAGACTGCTGATATTGTCCTCATGTCTGACCGACTTGACCAGTTTGCTCACGCATTCTCTTTGGCCAAGGCCACGGTTCGCAATATGAAGCAAAACACCATTTTGGCAGTGGGTACGGTTATCTTCTTACTGGTTGGTGTGTTGCTGGGTAAGGTATTTCTCGCTTCAGGTATGCTAATTCACGAGCTTAGCGTGTTACTCGTTACCCTTAATGCAGTCAGACTGATCGGCTACCGAGCTCGTGACCTCCTTAAGCAAGCCAATAAGTCGGAGCAATCATCGGCAAATGCCCAGCTTGTCAGCTAAGTTGTATTTCGACTAGACTGGTTAAATCAGGCACTCCACTAAAAGCCGGAGTGCCTATTATTGCGCTATCACATCTATATTAGACAGCTATGAATGATAAAAAGACACCTTTAGTACACGACGCGAATTATGAGCATCTCGCCTCTTTATGTGTTTCACGCGTACCTATTTTTAAGCATTTAGCTTATGACGAATTGGCTATCATTGCAGATAAGGCAGCGATGCGAGAATATGAGCGAGGCGAGTTTGTCCATCGTGCCGGCGAGCCGTCAGACAAGCTATTTATTGTGCACACGGGACAAGTTAAGGTGTATCGATTGTCAGAGTCGGGTAAAGAGCAGCTTGTGCGTATTTTGAGACCCGGAGATTTTGCCGGGGAGAACCTGTTTTCATCTGCTGCCCAAGACTCCTACGCCGAAGTCACGCAAGCTTCTGAGATCTGCACGATTTATCAAGCCGATATGCAAGAGTTGCTGCGCCAGTATCCGGACATCAGTCTGCATATATTAGCTGAGTTATCTCGTCGTTTAGATGTCAGTGAAAAGCAAACCGCCACCATCGCTACTGCCTCTATTAATGCTCGCTTAGCTGATTACTTGGTAGAGCAGGCAGAATTAATGAATTCTGATACGTATGAATTACCCATGAGTCGACGAGAACTGGCCTCCTATCTTGGCACCACACCGGAAACTGTCAGTCGACGTCTGGGAGGGTTTGAGGAGGCCGGCTGGATTGTGCAAACAGGGCAGCGCCAAATCAAAATTCTCGATTTGGACGCACTTTTATTAGTACAGTAATAGGAGGTAATTAATTATCATGAAGCAATTGGAACTACTTATACCACCTCCTGTTATTGTTTTATTAAGTGGGCTTCTAATGTGGTTGTTAGCGCAACTTTTCCCTGTATTAAATGGTTCTTGGCCTGCGAATAGTCTGATAAGCAGTCTATTTGTTGTGATTGGTCTCGCTATTGCGCTTAATGGCATCATGACATTTAAACGTGGCAAAACGACCATCAATCCTAAGCGACCGATAGATACGGCTCGCTTGGTTAATACAGGGATTTATCGCTATAGTCGCAATCCTATGTATCTTGGTATGTTGTTTTTGCTGATGGCTTGGGCAGTGCAGCTGAGAAATATCACCTCAATCGTAGGTATCGTCTTCTACATCGCCTACATGACGAGATTTCAGATTGTGCCCGAAGAGCGTGCTCTACAAGCTAAATTCAGCGATGATTTTTTGGAGTATAAAAAGCAAGTGCGCCGCTGGTTGTAGTGCTGGACAGATCTCGCTCCAAGAAAATCAGTCGTATTATTCATCGCCTTCTATGAATCGGGTCTTTATGCTTGTCTGGCCGATTCTGCTTCAATCGCTTCCAGCATGACGTTGACCGGGGCCGGTCGGTAGCGCCGTGTCGGTGTAACCGTTTAAAAATTCCATTGTGGCAAGGTGGCGATAACCCGCCGGCAGCATTGGGTGCTGAATTGTTGGCATTTTTGGAGCCTGAAAGTGATAGCCCCTTAATTGATATTCCTGTCGAACCCTATTTGGGACAAGAAACCGTTATTCAAGAGGGTCTTGTTCATCGCGCGGCGTTCCAAGCTCAGATTGAGAAAACGCAACAAGTCCTTGAAGAGCATCAGCCCGACAAAGTGGTTGTTTTTGGTGGTGACTGTCAAGTAGATCATGTTCCTTTTGCCTATCTTAATGAAAAGTATGAGGGTGAGTTAGCCATTCTTTGGATAGATGCACACCCCGATATCAAAAATCCCAGCGAATACCATTTAGCTATCAATGGGCCGATAAAGAGTAAGCTGCTGCGGTGATTTTTGAGCAACTGGGTCAGGCGGACTGGATTTTATTCATGTAACGGAATATGAAGCATGGGAACATGCATTTGATGGTGGCGCTTTGTCACTGGCTGCACTGGCAAAGAAATACGGACAATTTCCCGTTATTGCCAACGGTGGTTTGGGTGGCCCTGCAAGAGCAGCCGAATTGATTGCAAGCGGACAGGCCGATGTGGTGGCTCTTGGACAAGCTGCGCTAACCAATCACGATTGGGTTAATAAGGTTGCAGCAGGGGAAAGGCTAAGCGACTTTAATGTTGAGCCGGTGTTGCAGCCAAATGCGAAGCTTAAATGATAAATGTGGGGTCATGTTTGAGACATGCGCAAGATAAGCTAACTTTTAAACAAATAATTTTATTGATCTAAATTATAAAAATGGTCTGACCATAATGTGAATATTTAGTGTAAACCCTAGTTATATTGCTAGCGTCCAATCCTATAGACTATATGTTTCGCCAAATTGGCATATATTGGTCAGACCAATTAAAAAGTTTTTATAGTAGCTTATTCTTTCAGGAGACAATGGAATGCATGTCTGGCAACAACTTTATGACCCTTTGGGCAATATCTGGCTTTCTAGCCTGATTGCGCTTCTTCCGATTATTTTTTTCTTTTTTGCGCTGACTAAACTTAGGCTAAAAGGTTATGTGGCTGGAACCATAACTGTCTTAATTGCGCTGGCTGTTGCGCTATTTCTGTATAAAATGCCGGTTGATCGGGCATTGGCTGCATCGTTCTATGGATTTACTTATGGGTTATGGCCGATTGCATGGATTATTATAGCCGCCGTTTTTTTATATAAAGTATCTGTTAAAACGGGGCAATTTGATATTATTCGATCGTCTATTCTTTCGGTAACTGAGGACCAGCGTTTGCAAATGTTGCTGGTGGGTTTTGCATTTGGTTCGTTTCTTGAGGGGGCAGCTGGGTTCGGTGCACCGGTTGCAATCACGGCGGCGTTATTAGTGGGTTTGGGTTTTAAACCGTTATATGCAGCCGGTTTATGTCTTATTGTAAATACAGCCCCGGTTGCGTTTGGAGCAATGGGTATTCCTATTATTGTAGCGGGGCAGGTAACTGGACTGGATGCTTTTGAAATTGGTCAGATGGCAGGACGTCAATTACCGTTTTTGACTATTATTGTGCTGTTCTGGATTATGGCGATTATGGATGGCTGGAAAGGGATTAAAGAAACATGGCCTGCTGTTATAGTGGCAGGTGGCTCTTTTGCTGTTGTCCAGTATCTAACCTCCAATTTTATTGGCCCGGAACTGCCGGATATTACATCTGCCATTGCATCAATGGTGTGCTTGACTCTATTTCTTAAAGTCTGGAAACCAGTACGTATTTTCCGTTTTGATACGGATAAAAATACAGTGGAAACAGCAACATCAGCTTCAACTTCAACTGAACAGGTTCAGTACACTAAATCCCGCGTTATAAAGGCATGGTCTCCTTTTATCTTTTTAACAGTTGCCGTTACGGTTTGGAGTATTCCTCCCTTTAAAGCTCTGTTTGCAAAAGGTGGAGCACTTGAAAATTGGGTTATTTCTATTCCGGTTCCATTCCTTGATAATCTAGTCGCCAAAATGCCACCGATTGTTGCTGCTGAAGCACCTTATGCAGCTGTTTATAAGTTCGACTGGTTATCAGCCACTGGTACAGCGATTATGATTGCTGCGCTTGTTTCTATTGTTTTTTTAAAAATGAAACCGAAGCAAGCAGTAGCAACGTTTGGTGACACATTAAAAGAATTGGCATTGCCTGTGTATTCTATCGGTATGGTATTGGCGTTTGCATTTATTGCCAATTATTCAGGCTTGTCTGCAACTCTGGCATTGGCATTGGCACATACGGGACATGCCTTTACGTTTTTCTCGCCATTTCTTGGTTGGTTAGGGGTGTTTTTGACGGGTTCTGATACCTCTTCCAATGCATTGTTTGCAGCATTACAGGCGACAACAGCACAGCAAATTGGCGTGTCTGAAGTGTTGCTGGTTGCGGCTAATACGACCGGTGGGGTAACCGGAAAAATGATTTCTCCACAATCCATTGCCATTGCTTGCGCGGCAGTAGGGTTGGTCGGCAAGGAATCTGATCTATTCCGTTTTACGGTTAAACATAGTCTGGTATTTGCGGTTATCATCGGTATTATTACAACGCTTCAAGCCTATGTATTTCCAGGGATGATTCCATGACAGAAAAAATGACAAGCCTTGCTGATCAAGTTGCAGAGCAAGTAAAAAATTATATTGTTGAGCAAAATCTTCAGCCGGAGGACCGTTTACCTTCTGAGCGTAAATGGGCTGAACAGCTGGGCGTGTCACGCTCTTCCGTTAGAGAAGGGATTCAGAAATTAATTAATACAGGCGTTTTATATAGCCGTCAGGGTGGGGGTACCTATGTAAAGCGTTCTATTTTAGAAACGCAATGGGCTGAAAACAGTTTTGTTAACCCACTGGCCTCAATTTTCAGTGAAGATCCGGGATACCGCTACGATGTTCTGGAGGCGCGTTATGCCATAGAACGATGCACTGCCTGGCATGCTGCATTGCGTGCCACTGATGCCGATAAGCAAAAAATAAAACGCTGCTTTGATGAAATGATTCATTATCAGGAAATTGGAAATTCAGAGCTTGCTTCACAGGCTGATGCCCGTTTTCATCTGGCCATTGCTGAAGCATCGCATAATTTGGTTTTGGTACAGATTATGCAAGGTTTATTTGATCTTTTACAGTCTACAGTCACGCTTGCGAGACAAAAAATGTATACCGCTCCGCTTACCTTTTCTCAACTAGTTGGACAACACCAGTCCATTATGGATGCCATTATGGATGGTGATGCAGAGAGGGCAAGGGATGCGGTAGGAAAGCATTTAGGGTTTGTGGATACAACAGTCCGTGAGCTTGATGACAATGAAGCACGGCAGGTGCGAATGACGCGTCTGCTCTCAAGGAGAAATTTGAAATGATTATTTCGGCTGCAAGTGATTATCGTGCCGCTGCTAAACGTAAGCTGCCACCTTTTCTTTTTCATTATATTGATGGCGGTGCATATGCAGAGCATACTTTGGGGCGTAATGTTTCTGATTTATCCGACATTGCTTTAAGACAGCGTATTCTTAAAAACATGTCGGATTTAAGTTTGGAAACGAAGTTATTTGGTGAGAAATTAGCCATGCCAGTTGCCTTGGCACCGGTTGGATTAACGGGTATGTATGCCCGTAGAGGAGAAGTTCAGGCTGCTAAAGCTGCTAGCGAGAAAGGTATTCCATTTACACTGTCAACGGTATCGGTCTGCCCAATTGAAGAGGTAGCTCCCGCCATTAATCGTCCGATGTGGTTTCAGCTTTATGTGCTACGCGATCGCGGTTTCATGAAAAATGCACTGGAGAGGGCACAGGCTGCGGGTTGTTCAACGTTGGTATTTACAGTAGATATGCCAACGCCTGGAGCGCGTTACCGGGATGCGCATTCAGGAATGAGTGGGCCGAATGCTGCCATGCGCCGTTATCTGCAAGCTGTTACTCACCCACGTTGGGCTTGGGATGTAGGCTTGTTGGGCCGCCCCCATGATTTAGGCAATATTTCTGCTTATCTGGGTGCGCCTACCGGATTGGAAGACTATATTGGCTGGTTGGCCAATAATTTTGATCCGTCTATTTCATGGTCTGATTTGGAATGGATTCGGGATTTCTGGAAAGGCCCCATGATTATTAAAGGTATTTTGGATCCAGAAGATGCCAAAGATGCGGTTCGTTTTGGTGCGGATGGCATTGTAGTATCCAACCACGGAGGTCGTCAGCTGGATGGCGTTTTGTCTTCAGCCAGAGCACTGCCAGCCATTGCAGATGTAGTTAAAGGTGATTTGGCGATTTTGGCTGACAGTGGTATTCGCAGTGGTTTGGATGTGGTACGGATGTTGGCTCTAGGTGCTGATACGGTAATGCTTGGGCGTGCGTTTGTGTATGCTTTGGCAGCAGCGGGAGGCAGTGGAGTCAGTAATTTATTGGATTTAATTGAAAAAGAAATGAAAGTGGCTATGACACTGACTGGTGCAAAATCAATCACTGATATTTCTTCAGAGTTGCTTGTAAGGAACTTGCCGATATGACGCAGCTATCCATTAAAAATATAGCGAAAGAGGCGTTGCTGGTACAGTTTCGTGAAATAGTCGGTTCGGCACACGTTCTAGTAACTGATAATGATACGCGCCGCTTCCGCAAAGGTCATCGTACGGGTGAGGGGCCGGTATTGGCTGTTATTCAGCCGGGGACATTGTTTGAGCAGTGGCAGATTATGAAGGCAGCGGTTGATGCAGGATGCATTGTTATTATGCAGGCGGCCAACACAGGCCTGACTGGTGGTTCAACACCGGATGGTGATAATTATGATAGGGCAGTTGTCCTGATTAATACGCTGCGATTAAAAGGTATTCAGCTTATTAATGAAGGTAAACAGGTTGTTTGCTTGCCGGGAGCTACGCTGGATAATCTAGAGCAGGTGTTGCTCCCTTTGGGAAGGGAGCCCCATTCGGTTATTGGTTCTTCATGTATTGGTGCTTCAGTTTTGGGTGGTGTTTGTAATAACTCAGGGGGCGCATTAGTCAGACGAGGGCCTGCCTACACGGAACTGGCTTTATATGCGCAGGTTGATGAAAGCGGAGAATTAAAGCTGATTAATCATTTGGGGATTAATCTGGGCGATACGCCCGAAGAAATATTAAACCGTCTTCAATCGGGTTCGTATTCTGTTAATGATATTGATAATGAAAGTGGACGCGCGGCTTCTGATCCCCGTTATGCAGAGCATGTACGGCAGGTAGATGAAGAAACGCCTGCCCGTTTTAATGCAGATCCTTCACGTTTGTTTGAAGCCTCCGGTTCTGCAGGCAAAGTAGGTGTCTTTGCGGTCAGGTTAGATACCTACGAAAAAGAATCCAGTGATGTTTTTTATATTGGGAGTAATGATCCTGATGATTTAACAGAGATCCGTCGATATTTGTTGACTCAGCTGCCTGACTTACCGATAGCTGGAGAGTATATTCATCGTGTTGCTTTTGACATAGGTGCAAAATACGGAAAAGATACGTTTTTATTGATTGATAAAATGGGAACGTCAAAAGTGCCCAAGGCTTTTGCGCTTAAAAGCCGCATTGACGGTTTTTTTGAAAAACTGGGTTTGCGCAGTGTGACTGATCATGTTATTCAATTTGTGATGAATTGTTTACCCAGTCATTTACCCGTCCGAATGCGCGAATATCGTGATCAGTATGAACACCACTTGCTTTTGCGAGTTTCAAGAAAATCGGCTCAGGCAACGCAGGCATTTTTACATTCCTATTTTCAGGGAAAAAAGGGTGATTTTTTTGAATGTACGGAAGAGGAAGGACGTAAGGCATTTTTGCACCGTTTTGCGGTCGCCGGAGCGGCGATCCGTTACAGAGATACAAACCGAAGTTCGGTGGAAGATATTTTGGCTCTTGACATTGCCTTAAGGCGCAATGATCGGCAGTGGGTGGAAACGCTGCCTGACGAAATGAATCGGGACATTGTGCATAAACTGTACTACGGACATTTTTTTTGTCACGTCTTTCATCAGGATTATATTGTTAAAAAAGGCGTTGACCCCATTGCAATGGAACACAAAATGTGGGCGTTACTTGACCAACGTGGGGCAGAGTATCCGGCAGAACATAATGTCGGACATCTGTATGTTGCCAAGCCATCACTGGCTACGTTTTATAAAAAGTTGGACCCTTGCAACATATTTAATCCCGGGATCGGTCATACCTCAAAGTTTCTGAATTGGGGAGCGGATTGTTGCAACCAAGGCAAAGGCTTTTCTGCTGCTTATAGAGTGGGCTCTGAAAAGGATAAAGAACAGGATGAGTAATATTCTTTATCCTATAAAAGCATGTGATGTAAGTGTTGGCATGGAGGGTGCTATACCGGATTTTAAAAGGTAGTTATGGCGTCACCGACAGGAATCGAACCTGTATCGAGAGCTTCGGAAACTCTAATTCTATCCATTGAACTACGGTGACGAGGGATAAGTAAACAGGTATTTTAGCCTATTTCGCTATCGAGCTTAGTGAAATAAAGTGAATTTTGTATTAGAAGCTTTATTTTCTGATAAGTACTTGTATCTTGAAGTTTCTCTCAAAGAAAGAACTAAAATTTGTAGGGATATAGTTATAATGTACCGATGAGAAAAGAGGGGTAGGTCAGTTTCAAAGGGGTAAAGCTGCTTACTTCTAGTTCCTATTTTATTTTTTTACAATATCTAAGGGAAAACGCATATGAGTTCCACTAATCAACAAGGGTCTAAAACACCTGGACAAATGCTAAAAATCGGCTCTGCTGTGATAATTGTACCGATTGTTGTACTTATCTTTTTAATTAAAATGCATTTAGGTAGTGGCGGTACGGATAATAGGTCCATGGCAACAGAGATGGTGTTGTCTCGTATTGCTCCAGTGGCTTTGTACAACACCGGTGCGCCTTTGCCTGAGCCGCAGGACGCAGTAGCTTTAACTGGTGAGCAGGTATATAACCGTCTCTGTATGACCTGTCACGATACGGGTGTAACTGATGCACCTATTAAAGGCAATGCAGATCAATGGGCTCCGCGTATTGCCCAAGGCGCTGACGTTCTATTTCAACACTCCTTAGAAGGTCTTAACGCAATGCCTGCTAAGGGTGGTGATGCTAGTTTATCTGATGAAGAAGTGAAAAATGCCGTTGTGTTTATGGTTAACGCTTCTGGTGGTGATATTTCCGTCGGTGAGAGTGATGATGCTGCAGCTTCTACAGAGGAAGTAACTCCTGAAGAAGTAGTAGAAGAAGCAGCTGCTACCGAAGAAGTTGCTCAAACTGAAGAGCCAGCAGCAGCTTCTGCAGAGGACGAAGCTCCTGAAGAAGTAGTAGAAGAAACAGCGGCCACCGAAGAGGTTGCTCAAACTGAAGAACCTGCAGCAGCTCCCGCAGAGGAAGTAGCTCCTGAAGAAGTAGTAGAAGAAACAGCGGTTACCGAAGAGGTTGTTCAAACTGAAGAGCCAGCAGCAGCTTCTGCAGAGGAAGTTGAGGCTTCAACAGAAAGCGAAGAGGCTGTAGAGGGAACAGTAGAGCCTACTGAAGAGGCGCCAGTAGAAGACGCTTCATCGAACCAACAAGCGCCAGCGCAAGAAAGCATCTAATACTTTGCTGTAGCAATCGGAAGCGCACTACAGCAAATTCGATTAACACTAAATTTACTCAATCAAGCTCAAGGGGCGTGTAGTATTTACAGCTCTTGAGCTTATTATTTTGCTAAAGTAGATTATTAATCAACAGTTCTAGGGTATTGACTTGTAAGATTTTCACAAGTCTTGTTAATGCTACTTTGCACTGCTGCGCGCTTAAGTTAAACTAATAAGCGCATTGCTTATTTAATTTTTAAGACATCAATTATGTTACAAGACCTTGATCAATTGACTGCCCGTGTTGAATTGCTAGTTCAGCTTAGTGAGCGTTTAGTAACTGACCGTGATGAGCTCAATCAGCAGATTGACGCGCTTCGTGAGCAGTTATCAGATACTCAAAGTCAGCTTACTGCAAAGACCGAAGAGCATCAGACCTTAACCACTCAATTAGCCCAGACCGAGCAGTCTGCGCTGAGTGAGCAGCAGGAAGTAAAAACTGAAAATCAACAGCTGAAGCAGCAGCTTGAGTCTAGTCGCTCAGAGCTAGATTCTGCACGTACGGAGTTGCAGCAGTTAAGGGCTCAGGTAGAGCAATTAAAGTCCGGTGTCGGTAAGGCTAAGGAGCGTGTAGCTCATGTTTTAGCTAATATACCGGGTGGTGTTACACAGGGAGAGGTCTAATGGAGCATTTAGAAGTTACAATTTTAGATAAAGAGCTGACTCTAGCTTGTGACCCTAGCGAAAAGGAAAAGCTTTTAGCTGCGGTTAAGCAGGCTAATGACTTGATGACTTTGATTAAAGAGTCTGCTGGTAATATGAATAATGAGCGTGTAGCCTTGATGGCGTGTATTCAGTTGTCATCCCAGCTACTTTCCGCTGAGTCTACAGAGGGTCCGTTCCAGGGCGTATCTTATGGTGACTATAAAAATAAAGTTGATCACATTAATACCTTACTGGATGATGGGATTAATCGGTTAAAGTAGCCTATTGATTTATAGAGTTATGCTGTTTTGATCAAAGTTTTTGTATTTGAATCGTACTCATAAAGTGCTATAATTAATTAAACAAAGCAGCATTGCTTTAAAAGCTTTCCTGCGGTACTCGTGACCTTGGTCTTTCATCTCTTACCGATGCTTATGGCTAAGGCAGTTAGTTCAGGTACAGGAGTGAGCCTCTCTATGTCAGAGGATCCCAGCGTACCATCATGAACCGACCGCCAACTTGAACTTTTTGGGTTCGAGATGCCGACCTAGACGGTACCGCGGGTATTTATACATTCTCCTTAGATGTACTAAAAGTTCCAATACCTATTCATTAGGCATTGGAACTTTTCATATCTGCTTTGTACGTTGCACGCAATTCCCCTCAATCCAGTTCTGGAGCTTTCACGATGAGTAATTTACAAGACAATACCTGGCACCAACGCTTTAGCGATAGCGAGTATTATTATGGTCTGGAGGCCAATGACTTTTTAAAGGTTGCCAGTGCACATATTCCTGAGGGCAGTTCAGTTATTTCCTTGGGTGAGGGCGAGGGTCGTAATTCAGTGTATCTAGCTGAGCAAGGTTTTCGCGTGACTGCTGTCGATATTGCTTTGTCTGGTTTAAAAAAGACCAGTGAACTAGCAGTTAAGCGTGGTGTAGAGGTGCAGACAGAGCATGCTGATTTAGGTACTTATGAATTAGCAGAGGGGGCGTGGGGCGCGGCGATTAATATTTTTTGTCATATGCCCAAAGTAAATCGTGCGCATTTACATCAGCAGATCATAAAGGGCTTGCAGTCGGGCGGTGTGTTTATTTGTGAGTGTTACAGTACTGAGCAGTTAGCGTTTGGCACCGGCGGTCCTAAGGATATCAATTTGCTCTATACGGTAGAGGAACTACAGCAGGACTTTGTTGATTTCGATATCGTTCACTTGGCTAAGGTGGAGCGTGAGATTCATGAGGGTCAGGGTCACTCTGGTATGTCATCAGTGATTCAGCTAATTGCTCGCAAACCATAAGCTATCATCGAACTAATTGCTTTTTAACTCACTCTAAGAAAAGAACGATTCAAAAAGGAGGAGTTATAAAGTTATTACGAATTGCCGTTTTATTACCCGTGTTGTTAAGCGGGACAATGGCCTTTGCTCAAACCAATGCTGAGTCTCAGCGTATTTTTAAGCCAGAGCCTGAGTCTTATGTGCGCGTAGGGGCTGAAGCCTATCGTGAGGTGCGTGAAGATAGGGCTAATGTTACTTTGAGCAAGCAGTTGGATGGAGAGGACCAGCGGACGTTATTGCGCGAGATTAATCTTGCAATGCGCAATGTAGTTGAACTTGGCAAAGACAATAGCGCGCTTGAGTTAGAAACTGGTAGCTACTCCATTCGCAGACATGTTCATTATAAAAAAGATACAAAAGAAATAGACAAGATCACTTATACTGCGACGGGTCAAGTGATTGCGCGTTCGCGAAATTTTGAGGAGCTTTTGGCTTTTGTTGAGGCGGCGCATGAGGACATGTTGGTGGGGAGTATAAGTTTTGACTTGTCGACTGATTTACGTCGACAGGTAGAGGCAGAGATTCTCCAGGAGGCGATAGACTCTTTCCGAAGCAAGGCGGATACGATTGCCCAGGGTCTAGGTTATGAGGGCTTTGAGGTGAGAAATGTCGAGGTTAAGGACTCGGAGTCCGGTTCGGTTATTCGTCCAATGCGTGCAGCTGCAATGTCATTTGCTACGACAGCTGATACTGCAGAATCACCAAGCGCAGCGCCGCCTTTAGAGGGTGGTAAGCAACTAGTAAAAGTGTCTGTATCAGGTCAAATTGTTTTAAAATAATCTCATAATATATTGGAGATAAGCATGAGAATCCGTCATTTAGCTTTTTTATTACCCGCTCTTTTTGCGACTCAGCTGAGTTTTGCACAACAAAGTGAGGGGTTGGTCGCAGCCAGCGGCGCAGATAGTCGTCCAGTGATTAATTTATCGGCAGATGCCTATCGAGAAGTACAGCAGAATCGTGTCATTCTAACCTTGTCAAGAGAGGCGCGAGGCGAGGAGGCTAAGCTAATCGCTGATGAGGTTAATAAAGCGATGAATGCAGTGATGGAGAGCGGTAAGAGCAATGATAAGTTTGAGCTAAAAACAGGTAGTTATAATCTTTGGCCACAGCAAGAGTACGATGAGAATGGTAAAAGAACCTCTAAAACGACTTACGTAGCCCGTGGTGAGGTGATTGTTAGCTCAACTGATATGGTAGAGGCGACTCGCTTTATTGAGACGGTGAGTGAGCAAATGAACTTATCTAATATTGCTTTTGACCTGACAACTGAGGTACGTCGTGAGGTTGAAAATGAGATTCGCGCTGAGGCTATTCAATCGTTCCAAGACAAGGCTAGAGCAGTCGCCAGAGAGTTTGGCTTTGATAATTACGATATCAAGTATGTGCAACTGCGCGACTCTACCAATAGCATGTCACCAGTACCGCGCTTTAGCGTCGCCCGTGCAGAAATGGCACAGGCGGTTAGCTTTTCGGGGCCTGAGTTAGAGGCAGGTAGGGAGCAAGTAACAATTAGTTTGACGGGTGAGATCGCTTTATACTAATGACAAAGACGATGATGCCCAGAATAATCATTGGCAGTGAGAGCAATTGCCCCATACTTAGGTTCATTGTCACTAAGCCTAGATGGGCGTCTGGCTCACGTCCAAACTCGGCAATAAATCGACAAATACCGTAGCCCATCAAGAAGACCGCGCTTACACAACCTGTTGGGCGTGGTTTTTTTGAGTAAAACCAGAGCACGACAAATAGCAAAATACCTTCTAAGGCCATTTGATAAAGCTGCGATGGGTGGCGAGGCAGGTGATCAGCCATCGGGAAAATCATTCCCCAGTCACCATTAGTTGGCCGACCCCAGAGCTCACCATTCATAAAGTTACCCCAACGACCGACTGCTAACCCAAGGGGAATAAGTGGCGCGACAAAGTCACCGATTTGGAAGAAGGTCTTGCGCTCTTTGCGAGCAAAAAGGAGCATCGCTAGTAACACACCGACTAAACCACCATGAAAGGCCATACCACCGTCCCAGACGGCAAAAACCTCTAATGGGTGGCGTAGGTAGTAGCCAAGTTGATAAAACAGCACATAGCCTAAGCGACCACCTAGCACTACACCAACAATACCGTAGAACAATAAATCCTCAAAGCGCTTGAGACTAATGTCCAGATAGCCTTGTTTGATACGGTAGCGACCTAATAGCCAAGCAATAGCAAAAGCCAACAAATACATTAGTCCATACCAATGTATTTGCAGTGGGCCTAGGGAGATGGCAACCGGGTCAAATTGTGGGTGTTGATAAATCATGCTTTACTCTGTTAGAGATAGTTGTTTAGCCTAATCGCTATTTTAGGGTTATTCAGCGCTTTTTTGCCAGAAAACATCCGTACGGCCTGCTAAACGGTTTAGTTCGCGGGCTAACACAAAAAAGTAATCTGATAGTCTATTAACAAGCTGCATCGATAAATCGCTAATTGGTTCTACCTCATTAAGTGCCACCAGCGCTCTTTCGCTGCGACGGCTGACGCTACGACAAATGTGGGTCTGTGAAGCGTGCAGGCTGCCTCCTGGGAGGATAAACTCGCGTAGCGGAGGTAATTGCTCTAGCATAGTCTCAATGCTTTGCTCTATGTCGATGAGAATATGTTCACTTAAGGCGTTATACCCCGGTACAGCCAGTTCGCTACCTAGATCAAAGAGTGCATGTTGGATTTTTGATAGTAAGCTCAGGTGTACTTCGAGTTTTTGGTTGCTAATGCCTTGTAATTGACTGCTTAATAAGCCAATATGACTATTTAGCTCATCAATTTCACCAATAGCGCAAATGCGTGGGTGACTTTTTAGTATACGCTGGCCGTCAGCCAGTCCAGTCGTGCCGGTATCTCCGGTCTTGGTCACAATAGAGCTAAGTCGATTTGTCATGTTGATTAATTAAACTTGTTAAAGGGTGTAATTAGAGGGCTAAGCTATTATAGCCAAGCCTTCATACAGTTAAAATATAATTACCTATAAAAGGAGTGTTTATGATGAGAAAGTTTTTAGTAGTCATGATGATGGCTTTAAGTATGTTGGGTCTTGCGACTGTTAGTTCAGCTCAGGATGAGGCTTCAGCTCGTGGTGAGGTGCGTCGAGTTGATATTGCTAAGGGAACGATTACGATTAAGCATGGTGCGATTAGTGATTTAAGCTTACCGGCCATGACTTTAGTGTATGAAGCTGAGCGAGAGCTTTTACAGGGTATTGAGCCAGGTGATCAGGTCCGTTTTACCGTACGCTATGAAAATGATACTTATGAAGTGATTGAGCTTAAGAAATAGCTCTGTCTGCGCTTTATATGATTAAAAAAACGCCATCATTCGATATGAAGTATGGCGTTTTTTCATAGACTTTAGAGGATGTAGCGAGCTAAGTCTAGGTCGGTTGCCGTTAGATTTAGCTTTTCGTTGACGTAGTCAGGGTCAATGGTGACAACTGTGCCTGCCTGTGCGGAGGTTGCACTAAAGGATAAGTCCTCAAGTAGCTTTTCCATTACGGTGTGGAGGCGACGTGCACCAATATTTTCGGTTGTCTCATTGACGTCAAAAGCGATCTCGGCTAAGCGTCTGATACCGTCTTCAGTAAAGTGTAAATCAACGCCCTCAGTGGCCATTAAAGCCTTGTACTGTTTGGTTAGAGAAGCATCAGTTTCTGAGAGGATTTGTACGAAGTCATCAGTACTGAGCGATTCCAATTCAACGCGAATAGGGAAGCGGCCCTGTAACTCAGGAATTAGATCTGAAGGACGAGATAGGTGGAAGGCGCCAGACGCCACAAAAAGGATATGGTCGGTCTTAATGATGCCGTACTTAGTGTTGACTGTTGTACCTTCAACTAAAGGAAGAAGGTCACGCTGTACGCCTTGACGGGATACATCAGCACCTTGGCTTTCTTGACGAGCTGCAATCTTATCAATTTCATCTAAGANNTATTGCGAATTTCCTCTTCGTTAACGCGTTTGGCAGCTTCTTCATCTACAAGTAGTTTGAAGGCGTTGCGTACGGTTAGTTTTTGTGGTTTGGCGTTATCACGTTGAAGACCTGCAAACATAGTGCGCAGCTGCTCAGTCATATCTTCCATTCCGGGAGGGCCCATGATATCAAGGGACTGGGAAGGGTTAGCAACGGCAATCTCAACTTCCATATCGTCAATTTGTCCTTCACGTAAGCGTTTACGGAAGTTTTGACGCGCAGTGTTTTCCTCACGAATTGGCTGGTTGTGAGCGTCGCGAGAAGGAGGGATGATGGCATCTAAAATGCGTTCTTCAGCCGCTTCTTCCGCTTGGTTGCGCACCAGCTTCATTTCTTTCTCGCGGGTTTGCTTAACTGACATGTCAACGAGGTCGCGAATAATGGTTTCAACGTCACGACCGACGTAGCCGACTTCAGTGAACTTTGTGGCTTCGATTTTAATAAAAGGTGCATTAGCTAGTTTGGCTAGGCGACGGGCAATTTCAGTTTTACCTACGCCGGTTGGGCCAATCATTAAAATATTTTTTGGTGCAATCTCATTGCGCAAAGGCTGCGGCACCTGCTGGCGGCGCCAGCGGCTTCTTAGGGCAACGGCGACAGAGCGCTTAGCCTTGTTTTGTCCCACAATATTTTTATCTAATTCAGAGACGATCTCTTGGGGAGTCATTACACTTTCAGTCATGTTGGTACTCTTTTTGGGAATTCGGTTGAGGATTAAAGTGTTTCAATCACGTGGTTTTGATTGGTATAAATACATAAGTCACCGGCAATTTCCAGTGACTTTTTAACGATTTCTGCTGGTGTGAAATCGGTATTGTGTAGTAGGGCAAGAGCTGCTGATTGCGCATAAGCACCACCGGAACCAATCGCGGCTAAACTATGCTCAGGCTCCAATACATCGCCATTACCAGTCAGGACTAGCGTATGGTCTTTGTCGGCAACGATTAGCATGGCCTCTAGTTTGCTGAGCATGCGGTCAGTGCGCCAGTCACGTGTTAGTTCAACGGCTGCGCGCGTCAAGTGTCCAGAGTGCTTTTGTAGCTTGCTCTCGAAACGCTCAATTAAAGTAAAAGCATCCGCTGTAGCACCTGCAAAACCGGCTAGTACGGTGTCATTATGCAGTCTACGAATCTTTTGGGCAGTGCCCTTCATAACAATATTGCCAAGGGTTACTTGACCGTCTCCGCCGATAGCGACTTCATTGCCGCGGCGAACACAAATAATAGTAGTAGCGTGAAATTGTTCCATAATTACGTTCAACTTTGTTTAAAAGGACTGTTTGCTATGTGGTGTTGCTAAGGTTTTTTTCAAGAGTAAGGTGAAAAGAACTTATTTTAAGCACAAAAAAGCCCGCGTCAATTAAATGAGGCGGGCATGCAAGCACAGCACGCTGTATCTAAAGCGTGCTGGACCTTAATATGTAGGAGATTGGCTTAGTCACCAAACTGCTTTTGGCGCTTCTCGCGACGCTCCTGTGCTTCTAAGGATAGGTTCGCAGTAGGGCGAGCCAGTAAACGTGGGATACCGATAGGCTCACCGGTCTCCTCGCACCAACCATAATCACCCTCATCAATAGAGATGAGTGACTGTTGAACCTTTTTGAGAAGCTTACGTTCGCGGTCACGCGTGCGTAGCTCGAGTGCGTGCTCTTCTTCGATAGTTGCACGGTCTGCAGGATCGGGTACAAACTGAGTCTCACGCAGGTTGTCAGTTGTCTGGTTGGCATTATCAAGAATATCCTTTTCGAGGTTTTTCAAGCGTAGCTTGAAAAACTCAAGTTGGAGGTCATTCATGTAATCATCTTCGGACATAGCCAAGACCTGATCATCGGTTAATGATGCAGCTTGTTGTTCTAAGTTTTCAGTTGTATTTTGAGTAGCTTTGGCCATTACGCTAATCTCCCAGCTAATAGTCAATCTTAGTTTATTTCGTTAAACAATTTTTGAGGCCCGCAAGAAAAATTTCTTTTGGCAGTTTTTTACCGATAAAAACTAATTTATTATACGGCTTTTCTTTACCCCAAGCTTTGCCTGGTTCGGTACCTAACAGCATATGCACGCCTTGGAGCAGCATACGTTGCTTAATACCTTTGATATATAAAATACCCTTGTAACGGAACATATCCGGACCATAAAACTGCACTAAACCACTTAAAAACTCATCTAGTTTAGAAGGGTCAAAGGGCTGGTCGGAGTTAAATACAAAGGCACCAATTTCGTCATCATGGTGCTGATGGTGGTCATGCCCACAATGATCATCGCACTCATGGTCGTGATCATGATGATGATCGTCCTCTGCTTTTAAAAAGTCAGGATCAATCTCTAGTGCAGAGGTTAGGTTAAAGCCCTTCATGTCGAGCAGAACATTCAGATCTGCCTCACCGAAATGAACTGGGCTAATAACTACACGGGGGTTTATATGGACCAAGCGCTTACGTAAGGCCTCATACTCGTCATCAGTTACTAAGTCTTTTTTAGAAACTAAGATGCGATCAGCAAAGCCTACCTGTGCTTGCGCTTCCTCTTGGCGGTCTAATACCTCCATGCCGTGTTTAGCGTCAACAATAGTAATTACGCCGTCTAAACGGTAGTACTCGGCGACATAGTCATCCATAAAGAAGGTCTGGCATACTGGGCCTGGGTTGGCCATGCCGGTAGTTTCGATGATGACGCGCTCAAAGCTAATCTCACCCTTTTCGCGCTTACTGCGTAAATTACTTAGGGTGTTGAGTAGGTCGCCACGGATCGTGCAGCAGATACAACCATTATTTAGCTCAATAATCTGCTCATCGCTCTCTTGTACTAGCAGCTCATTATCAATGCTCTCTGGACCAAACTCATTCTCGATCACAGCGATACGTTGGCCATGAAACTCGCTCAAAATACGCTTTAATAGAGTCGTTTTACCAGCGCCTAAAAAGCCGGTAAGAATGGTTACTGGTACCATACGGTTTGCTTGCTCTGCGGTTACTGCCATAGAAAGTCTTCTTTAGAGTATAAAAATTAATAAAAGATTACATCACAGCTTTGTGTATATAGCAAATAAAATAACTTATATTCATATAAAAAACATGAGTTTCGGTCATCAAGCTGTCATAAATGACTAAAACCTAGGGTTTGTTCTAGTTATAACGCAACCTTAGCCTAACTATTTTGCTGGTGGCATTTAATGCAGGTAGCACGAATTTCGGTTTGTGCGCTGTTTTGCTTAAAGCCAGTTTGGCTTATTAAAGTCTGCAGCTTGTGACTGACTTCTGGCGCATCTACCTCGGCAACTAAGCCGCACTGAGTGCAAACTATGAGTAAGTTATGGTCATGACCATGAATATCAAGGTCATTACATGCGGTCCAACCATTGAGTGCATCAAGACGGTGGATAAATCCCTCTGTTTCTAGAAACTCTAAGGCACGATAGACTGTGGCAGGCTTGGAGCTAGGGAAGTCTTTTTGCATTGCTTCAAGAATCTCATAGGCCTTCATGCAGCGATCGTCGGTCACAATAATGGCAAGGACCTGCTTGCGAATAGGGGTCATGCGCTTGCCGCGTGACTCGCTAATTGCTTCAGCTTGCTGTAGAAACTCTTGAGTTGAGAGCACAGGCTTAGTTTGAACCATAAATTCTAAAAATTTTTTAAGTTAAGGATTGAAAAATAATAAATGATGTTATAACATAACAAATCAAGATATTTATTTGTATAATACCATTTTATTATTTCTGCTGATTAAGAGTTGATATGAACCGTTCGGAAAGAGTTTTTACAGCCCAGCAAGTCCACGACATTGGTTGCCGTTGTCGTTCGTGCTTGTCTATGTCGGCCTTAAAGCGTGCCGCCTCGGTAACGTCGGTTTTATTACTGCTTTGGGTGGCGGTATTTGTGTCCATGGGTTGGCGTCTTGAGCAGTTTTTCTAGTTCATTTTACTTGGCGTAGCTGAGTAGCACACTTTTCTTTTTAAATCCTGATTGTTATTTTTGAGCTTATAGGAAGTTATGAGCAGTGATGTCTTGCGCCTAAAAAATGTGACCTTAGCATGGGGTAATAAAACCATTTTAAGTGACATTAGTGGCAGTTTTAAACAGGGGTCTTTTACTGCCATTGTTGGTCCTAATGGTGCTGGTAAGTCGACACTGATCAAGGCAATTGCTGGGCAATTACCTATTAAATCAGGCGAGATAGTGATTGCTGATGGTTTTAAACGTGAGCTTTCTTTATTGCCCCAATACACAGAGCTAGACCGTGATTTTCCGATGACTACCTTCGATTTGGTTAGCATGGGAGTTTGGCGTGATTTAGGTCCTTTTAGGTCCTTATCTAGTGAGCAGCGCCATCAGATTATGCAGGCGATAGTTCAGGTTGGCTTAGTTGAGCAGGCCCAAGACCTAATCGGCAGCTTGTCTGGTGGTCAGTTACAGCGCACCTTTTTTGCCCGCTTATTAGTGCGTGATGCGCAGGTTATTATTCTGGATGAACCATTTGCGGCGGTCGATGAGGATACGCAAGAGAGATTGTTGCCTATTCTGCAGACTTGGCATGAGCAGGGACGTACGATTCTCGTTGTGTTGCATGATGAGGAGTTGGTTAAGCGATTAGTGCCTGAGACGCTAATTGTCGGTCGTAGCGTGGTGGCTTGGGGGCCGACTGAGGACGTTTTTACTACTGATAATATGCGCCAAGCTCAGCGTTTGTGTCGTAGTGTTTACTAGGAAATGGCAATGTACGAGTTATTAGTTCAGCCATTTGTTGATTATGCGTTTATGCGACGTGCCTTGTTTGGGGCGATTTTCTTGTCGCTGATTGCTGCCCCCTTAGGTGTATTCTTAATTTTAAGACGTCTTAGTTTAGTCGGTGATGCGATGACGCACGCGATTCTGCCGGGCGTGGCTTTAGGTTTTTTCTGGGCTGGTAACTCTATGTTGGCGATGCTGCTAGGAGGCTTGCTTAGCGGATTGGTTGTGGCCTTATTGGCCGGTTTTATGTCGCGCTATACCAGTCTCAAAGAGGATGCGAGTTTTGCAGCTTTTTATCTGATTTCTTTAGGCTTAGGTGTCTTACTAATTTCACTTCGTGGGACTAGTGTGGACTTGATGCACGTCTTGTTTGGGTCTATTTTAGCGATGAGTGATGAGTCACTGCTTATCACCATGGTTATCAGCAGTGTATCTATTTTAATCTTGGCCTTGATCTATAGACCTTTGGTTTTGGATTGCTTTGACCCGGTCTTTTTGAAAGTGGAGTTGGGTCGTCGTTCCTTTGTTTTTACTATCTTTATTATTCTCTTGGTCGTTAATCTAGTCGCTGGGTTTCAGATTCTCGGGACCTTAATGGTTGTGGGAGTTGTTATTTTACCGGCCATTACCGCGCGTTTTTATGGACGAACTTTAGGTATGCAATTAGTCATTGCGCCGTTGATTGGTGTGGTTTGTCAATATGCTGGGCTAGTTATTTCTTACGCTTATGATTTGCCGGCTTCTGCGGCCATTATTTTATTGAATGG
>LSQX01112172.1_pt1 | contig 27647 bp, 24 predicted proteins | sample 654561 | NCBI WGS metagenome assembly LSQX01 (sample SAMN04489861, study PRJNA283612) | anaerobic digester metagenome | isolation source: 4 biogas reactors fed with cattle manure at either 37C or 55C with and... | place: Denmark: Kongens Lyngby | collected 2014
ATTTAGATGGACAATTAAGCCTGTTGGTCTTGATGGTATTTCATCACTTGCTCAACCTCATTTTTAGAACCCAAGCACACGCTGACGCGTTGGTGAAGTTCTGTCGGTTGAATATCTAGAATACGTTGTTGGCAATCGGTAGAGGCACCACCGGCCTGCTCGACTAAGAAACTCATCGGATTCGCTTCATACATAAGGCGTAATTTGCCGGCTTTGTTCGGTTCTCTGGAGTCCCACGGGTACATAAAGACACCGCCACGCATCAGAATGCGATGTACGTCGGCAACCATGGAAGCAATCCAGCGCATATTGAAGTTCTTCTCGCGAGGACCGGTAGTGCCGGCCAAGCAGTCATCAATGTAGTTGCGTACGGGTGCAGCCCAATGTCTGTAGTTAGACATATTGATAGCAAACTCCTGAGTGTCTTCGGGGATGGTGATGCTTTCGTGAGTCAGGAACCAGTCTTCTTCATCCCTATCTAGAGTAAAGCCTACAACACCTTGACCAATCGTTAAAATTAAAACAGTTTGTGGGCCATAAATAGCATAACCTGCCGCAACTTGCTTGTGTCCTGCTTGCAAGAAATCCTCTTCGCTTAGCTCCGCTGCGCTTTTTGGTGATTCTAGAATAGAGAAAATGGTACCAATTGAAGCATTGATGTCAATATTAGAGGAACCATCAAGCGGGTCAAAAAGTAGCAAGTAGTTGCCTGTCTTTTCAATGTCTTTTAGGCTATAGAAAGTATCCATTTCTTCAGAAGCCATACCGGCAAGGAAACCTCCATGTGCATTTTCTTCTAACAAAATGTCATTAGCGATCACATCCAGTTTTTTCTGTACTTCACCCTGCACGTTTTCTGAACCTAGCGTGCCTAAGACACCGGCTAAAGCGCCTTTAGAAACTTTATTACTGATGGTTTTGCAGGAATCGCTGACTGATAAGAGAAGCCAGGCGAGTTCGCTAGTGATGTGATTTTGGTCTTGCAATACAGACAAATAATCAGAAAAAGAGTGTGTAGACATAGTCTTCCTTAATTAAAAATTCGTAACGATTACTTTAATGTTTATTGCGTAATAGCTAATGTTTTATTAACGATTTCTCGTAAATTCTTGGAAATGTTTTCTTGAGCAGCGATTTGTTGCAATGCCCCTTTCATTAATGATTGATATGGCTCGGCATAGTGAGTCCAGTTATCTAAAATACGAGCTAAGCGTGCTGCAATCTCAGGGTTAAACTCATCAAGTTGTAATACCTGATCGGCCCAAAAGGTGTAGGACTTACCATCGGGGCGATGGAAGCCACGGATATTGTTTAGGCAGAACTGGAAAATCAAGGAGCGTGCGCGGTTTGGATTAGTCAGATTAAACGCTGGGTGTGCCATTAATCCCTTAACATGTTTCAATTCAGTTTGCACTGAAGAGGCTTGTAGAGCAAACCACTTATCTATTACTAGGGCGTTGTGCTGATAGGATTCAAAAAACTTATTGAGCGGTAAGCAATCGCAGCTATCTTCGCTGTAATTAACTAGCGCAGAAAGTGCTGCTAAGCGGTCGGTCATGTTATTGGCTTGGTCGAATTGTGTTTCAGCCGCTCTTAGAGCTTCAGGAAGCTGGATGGCAACGAGTTGCTTTAAAGCCAGGTTTTTAAGTTTGCGGTGACCTACTTCGATTGCGTTGACCTTATAGGGAGTGTCGATGTTTAGCTCAACATAGTTACTCCACCACTGCTTTTGCAGGCGGTAGCCTATGTGACGCTCTAAGAGACTATAAGCGATAGCTAAACGTTGCGGATCGACCGCTTCAATTTGTTCGAGTAGTATTTTGATGCTCGGTAATGTCAGTAACTCACTGCGATAGGCTGCGTCTAAGGCAGGATCAAGCAAATTTTGAGACCATAAATCAATGACTTTTGGATTGATGGTCACAGTTTTATAGTCAAAATCACTTAAATTATCCAGTGCATATAAGCGCTTAATCTCATTAGCGGCAATGATTTGTACTGCTTCCCAACGATTGTAGTGATCGTTGTCATGAGCAGCCAAGGTTATTAGCGCTTCTTCAGTGTAATCGTAATCAATGATGACCGGAGCTGAGAAGTTGCGCAGTATGGATGGAATAGTCTTACTTTCAACGCGTTCAAAAACAAATTGCTGCTGTTCATCCTTTAGGTGCAATAAGACTTCATTGTAGTGGCCGCCGTTAAACTCAAAGGACATGGCTTTGCCGTCTTGGCTTAGTAGGGCGATAGTAATCGGAATATGAAATGGTTTTTTTTCAGTAGTTGGCTGTAAAGTTTCTACACCTACTTTAGGGCAACTCTGCTTCATAGTGATGATGAATTGCTTATTTGCTTCATCATAGCGACTTTTAATTTTTACTGTAGGTGTGCCGGCTTGACTGTACCAGCGTCTAAAGATGTTTAGATCAGCATCAGCTTGTTGCTGCTGATAAGCCCATTCCATTGCGTTGACAAAGTCATCGCAGGTGACCGCTTGCCCGTCATGACGACGGAAATACTCTTTAATCCCTTGCTGAAAAGTCTCTTCACCCAAGATGGTATGAAGCATACGAATTACCTCAGCACCTTTTTCATAAATAGTACTGGTGTAAAAATTGCTAATTTCCTCATAGCTATTTGGACGTATGGGATGTGACATTGGACCGGCATCTTCAGGAAATTGATGCGTTTTTAGGAGGCTCACATCCTCAATGCGTTTAACAGCGCGCGCTGTTTTTGCCTTGTCCTCGCTAAGCCCCATACTCATCATGTCGGCGGAGAACTCCTGCTCCCTAAACACAGTCAGACCTTCCTTAAGACTAAGTTGGAACCAGTCGCGGCAGGTCACTCTATTGCCAGTCCAGTTATGGAAGTACTCATGACCAATCACCGCTTCGATACCAGCGTAATTGGCGTCAGTCGCGGTCTGTGGATTCGCCAGTACATAAGCGGTGTTAAAAATATTCAAGCCTTTGTTTTCCATGGCTCCCATATTAAAATCGCTGACGGCGACAATCATGAAGCGGTCTAAATCCAGACTCAGGTCAAAGCGAGTTTCGTCCCATCGTATTGAGTTTTCAAGACTTTCAAGAGCCCATGCAGTTTGATCGTAGGTGCCTTTGTCACTATAAATCTGCAATAACACATCACGGCCACCGGCTACTCGAGTAGTTTTTTCTCGTAAATCAAAATCGCCAGCGACTAAAGCAAACAGATAAGCCGGTTTTCTAAAAGGGTCATGCCAGATAGCTTGATGGTAACCGTCAGTTAAATCCTCTTGACTCAGTAAGTTGCCATTGGACAGTAACATAGGGTAGGTTTTTTTATCAGCAACTAAGGTAACTTCGAACTCACTCATGACGTCTGGTCTATCAGGGTAGAAAGTAATCCGTCTGAAACCTTCAGCCTCACATTGAGTATAAAAATGACCGCCAGAACGATATAAGCCCATGAGAGTTTTATTGCTCTCGGGGTTGTTGCGACAAGTGATGCTTAGTCTAAAGTCGTCTGAGCAGTTGAAAATTGTCAGACCGTCTTCATTTAAATAGTAATCGCTGGCTTTGAGAGGCTTGTCATTGATTGAAATATTTATCAACTCTAGCTCTTCGCCATGTAAATGCATATCTTGAATAGAATCGCTCTTGCTTTTTACCTGAAGTTGCGATGTTACCTGTGTGCTTTCAGGCTCTAAATGGAACTTTAAGGCTACTTTAGTAATCTCAAAAGGGTAGGCTTGATAGTCTTCACGCAATATAGTGGCAGATGTTTTTTCAGTCATAACGTTAATCTATAAGTGTTTTTTACCTTGTTTAATTCGTATATTATAGGTTAAAGGTACAAGGTACTAATTACAGAGAATGTTTCTAGGGTAATTCTTATAAAGAAGTTATCTAAAGAGATGAATCTACTACAATGTTTGAAATTCTGACTTTATAGGACAGAGTGATGAAATCTTTTAATTTAGCAAGAACATGGCGTTTATTGCTGATTTCTTTTGTGGTGTTTTTAAGCGCTTGCGCTGGCAGCAATACCTTTACAGTTCAACAAGAGGTCTTTCAACAGCTAGGTGGTGCGGCAACAGGCGGCAGCTATGCCATAAAAGAGTATCAAGGACAAGGTCTGGAGCGTAAGACTTATGCCGAGTTATTACAAAACAATATTTACAGAACTGGCTTGTATCAAGCTAGTTCGGCGAGTACAGCGGACTATTTGGTTGATTTTCATTATGCCCGGGATGCACGCCAGCGGCTAGTTAACGATTATTACTATGACCCGGTATATGTCCCTTACTGGAATTATTTTTATGGCCCAAATGGACGGGTATATAGTCGATTGACTTATTACACAAGTTATCAGCAGTATTCGCGTGTGCGTCAAGTCAACTATAATCATTACACTTTAAAAGTATTGATTAGCCGTCGCTCAGATAATCAAAGCGTTTATCAGTCTACCGTAGTGGCCAATAGTCAGTCTGCGTTGGTAGAAGTGATGCCATATTTGATGGCTGCTGTGTTTGATGGTTATCCGGGCCAAAACGCACAAATTAGAGAAATTGTTTTTGACTTGGATGCGCCCGGTGCCGGCTTAGGATTACAGCCGAATTTACAAACACCAGATAGCATGCAGTCTGAGGTTGAAGCAGCTGCAAAACAAAAAGTTGACTTACAATAGCAGTACATTCTAAATCTAAAGAGTTAAAAGAGTTAAGCTTAAATGAATTTGAAAACCCAAGTTAAAGAGCCACAGTTGGCTAAACAGCTATTAGTTCCGACCCAAGAGGGTTCTATGGAAATTGCTAAATCCCTTTTGCTGGAGCCATGGGGCTTAGATGAAGGTCACCTTGAAGGCGCGATGGCTGAGATGTTCAGTCATCAAGTTGATTATGCCGACCTTTATTTTGAGTATAGCAATAGTGAAAGTTGGTCGCTTGATGAGGGTATCGTAAAATCAGGCGCCTTCAATATTTCTCAGGGCGTGGGAGTGCGCGCTGTAGTTGATGAAAAAACTGCTTTTGCGTACTCCGATATACTTTCTCCGGAAGCGCTTTTGGAGGCTGCAGCCACGGTAAAAACAATCGCTGATCATGGTCCACAAAATCGTGCTATTCGAGTACAAAGTGGTCAAACTATTGTCCAGCAGTTGTATGCACCGGAAGACCCTCTGGATTCTATGAGTGCAGAGGAAAAGGTTGCTTTACTTGAGAGGGTTGAGCAGATGGCGCGAGCTCGTGACCCGCGAGTTATTCAAGTAATGGCAAGTTTAGGGGCTACACGTGATGTGATGTTGGTAGCGACCAGTGATGGTCGTTTAGCAGCCGATGTACGTCCATTAGTGCGTCTGTCAGTCAACGTCATCGTTGAGCAAAATGGTCGTCGTGAGAGTGCATCAGCCGGGGGCGGTGGTCGCTTTGGTCTAAATTACTTTAGCGATAGTTTGATTGAAGAATATGTTAATCGGGCGGTAAGTGATGCACTTATTAATTTAGAGGCGCGTCCAGCACCGGCGGGTCAAATGACCGTTGTATTAGGTTCAGGTTGGCCGGGGATACTGCTGCATGAAGCAGTAGGCCACGGTCTTGAAGGTGACTTTAACCGCAAGGGTTCCAGTGTCTTTTCTGGTCGTATTGGTGAACAAGTCGCCTCTAAGGGGGTAACTGTAATTGACGACGGTACCATTGCCGATCGTCGGGGTTCATTAAATATTGACGATGAGGGTAATCCAACGCAGCACAATGTCCTTATCGAGGACGGTGTCCTCAAGGGCTATATGCAGGATAGTCTCAATGCTCGTTTGATGAAGACAGCAGTTACTGGTAATGGTCGTCGTGAATCTTATGCCCATTTGCCTATGCCGCGCATGACTAACACCTATATGCTCGCCGGCGATAAAACACGGGAAGAAATTATTGAGTCAGTAGAAGATGGTCTTTATGCTGAAAACTTTGGTGGCGGCCAGGTAGATATTACTAGCGGCAAGTTTGTTTTCTCGGCTTCCGTTGCCTATCGTATCGAAAAGGGCAAAATTACTTATCCGGTCAAGGGCGCGACATTAATTGGTAGCGGTATTGAGGCCATGAATCAAGTGTCGATGATTGGTAATGACCTTAGTTTAGACCCGGGTGTTGGTACATGTGGTAAAGAGGGTCAGAGTGTGCCGGTTGGTGTTGGTATGCCGACTATTCGTATCGATGGATTAACCGTTGGTGGCACAGCATAGTTTTTAATAAATGGAGTAACCCTAAGGCCTCAAAGGCGTCCTAACTACTTAAAAAATAATATAAAAGGGCGCTTCTTGTGCTTTTATACATTATGTTGCAATACAATATAAATAAGCTTGTTATTAGCGATCAGTTTTAAAATTTTAAAGATTTGGAGTTACAAAGGTGTCTTACAATACCGATGACTTACGTATTGCCGAAATTCGTGAATTAACCCCGCCGTCACATTTGATGAGAGAGTATCCTTGCTCTTCTGAGGTGTCTAGCGTGGTTCACGGTTCGCGTCAGGCAATTCATGATATTTTGCACGATAAAGACGACCGTATTTTAGTAGTGGTAGGTCCCTGTTCAATTCATGATACTAAAGCGGCTTTAGAGTACGCCGATTTATTAAAGGTCGCCCGCGAGCAGTTCAAGGGTGAACTTGAAATTGTGATGCGCGTTTATTTTGAAAAACCACGGACTACAGTAGGCTGGAAGGGGCTAATTAATGACCCTGATTTAGATTCCAGTTTTAATATCAACAAGGGTTTACGCATTGGCCGTCAACTACTGTTGGACATTAACGCCAAGGGTCTACCTGCAGGTTGTGAGTTTTTAGACATGATTAGCCCACAGTATTTGGCTGATCTGGTGTCTTGGGGAGCTATTGGCGCTCGTACCACTGAGAGCCAGGTGCACCGTGAGCTGTCTTCAGGTTTGTCTTGCCCGGTTGGATTTAAAAATGGCACCGATGGTAATGTTAAAATAGCAGTTGATGCGGTACAAGCAGCCTCACGACCGCACAGCTTTCTGTCTGTGACCAAGGGAGGCCATTCTGCTATTGTTAAAACTCGCGGCAACGAAGACTGTCATATCATCTTGCGTGGTGGTAACGACGGTCCTAATTACAGCGCGGAACACATTCAGGCGGCTGCTGAAGTAATTGAGAAAGCGGGTCTTAAACCCAAGATCATGATCGATGCCAGCCATGCTAATAGCTCTAAAAAACCTGAAAACCAGCCTATCGTGATGGATGATGTAGCACAGCAAATCGAATCAGGTGATGAGCGCATTTGCGGTGTGATGGTTGAAAGCCATCTAGTGGCGGGTCGCCAAGATCAAGTTGAAGGCCAAGAGCTTGTGTATGGTCAGAGTATTACTGATGGTTGTATCGATTGGGCCAGCACTGAAAAGGTTTTAGAGCGTTTGGCTGACTCCGTTAAAGTACGTCGCCAAAAAAGATCTTAATTGACGTTTATATTCAGCCTTATTTCAGCATAAGTCCTTGTGTTTATGCAAAAATGGCTAAGTGAACTACAGTTTCACTTAGCCATTTCCAATTAATTTTTAAAGTATTAAATGAATAATTCCCCAGTACCTTCAAATGGCAAACGCGTCGTTATCGGTCTGTCGGGGGGTGTAGACTCATCGGTCAGTGCTTGGCTCCTTAAGCAACAGGGCTATGATGTAGTCGGTCTTTTTATGAAAAACTGGGAAGACGACGACACGGATGAGTATTGCTCCAGTCGTCAGGACCTCTTGGATGCAGTCAGTGTTGCCGATTTACTAGGCATCGAGATTGAGGCAGTCAACTTTTCTGCCGAGTATAAGGATCGCGTTTTCTCTGAATTCTTGCGAGAGTATTCTGCTGGTCGTACGCCTAATCCGGATGTGCTTTGTAATGCCGAGATTAAGTTTAAAGCCTTCTTGGATCATGCTATGTCTTTGGGTGCCGATCATATTGCCACTGGGCATTATGCGCGCGTGCGTCAGATTGAAGGTGCAAATGGTCCGGAGTTTCAATTATTAAAAGGACTCGATCCTGCTAAAGACCAAAGCTATTTCTTGCACCGTCTCAATCAAGCGCAATTAAGTAAAACTTTATTCCCATTAGGTGAGTTGCATAAGACGAGAGTTAGGGAAATTGCCGAAGAGTTAAAGTTGCCAAATGCAGCAAAAAAAGATTCAACAGGCATTTGCTTTATTGGTGAGCGTCCATTCAGAGAGTTTTTAAATCGCTACTTACCAACAAAACCGGGTCCTATGATGACTGATACGGGTGAGGTGTTAGGTGAGCATATGGGCTTGTCTTTTTACACTTTAGGCCAACGCAAGGGCTTGGGCATCGGTGGCGTTAAAAATTACCAAAGCGAAGATGGCACGGCACCAGCTTGGTTTGTTGCCCGTAAGGATTTAGAAACTAACACCCTATATGTGGTTAATGGCCATGATCATCCTTGGTTATTATCTGATGAGCTAGTAGCCGAAGATGTGAGCTGGATTGCCGGTCATGCACCAGAATCAGCGACTTATTCTGCCAAAACACGTTATCGCCAGGCAGATGTTGAGTGTCATCTACAAAGCACTAATAATGGCTTTAAACTAAACTTCCCTGAGCCACAATGGGCAGTTACGCCAGGGCAGTCAGCGGTATTGTATGACGGTGATGTGTGCCTGGGCGGCGGCATTATTTTTTAATTATTATTTTTAGACTATGAAAATTGCGGATCAATTAACAACTTTAAATGCTTTATCGCCAATTGATGGCCGTTATGCTTCTCGTGCGGATGCTCTGCGCCCCTTTTTGTCCGAAGCGGCTTATATGGCTCACCGCGTGGAAGTGGAGGTGGCGTGGTTAAAAGCTCTTGCCGAAGCTGATTTGCCTGAGTTAAAAGCTTTTGATGCCGAGTCCATTGCCATTCTAGATGGTTTAGTGGCTAATTTTACTGAAGACTGTGCGGTCCGAATTAAAGAAATTGAAAAAACAACTAACCACGATGTGAAAGCAGTTGAGTATTTTCTTAAAGAAAAAGTTGCTGACCATCAGGTACTCTCTGAAGCGGCAGAGTTTATTCACTTTGCTTGTACCTCAGATGATATTAATAATGTCTCTCATGCCTTGATGCTAAGTCGTGTGCGTGACCAAGTTGTTGTGCCTAAGCTAAAAGAAGTGTTAGCCAAGATAGTTGAACTTGCTCATCAATTTGCTGAGCAACCGATGTTGTCACGTACGCACGGTCAGCCGGCGACACCATCTACCATGGGTAAGGAGTTCGCCAACTTTGCCGCTCGTTTACAGCGTGCTATTGCTCAAATTGAGCAGGTTGAGCCATTAGCTAAATTAAACGGGGCGACCGGTAACTATAATGCTCATCTAAGTGCTTATCCAGAGATTGATTGGCCTGAACTTAGTAAAAAAGTGTTAAATGGTCTTGGTTTGACTCAAAACGAGTACACCATACAAATTGAACCACATGACTGGATGGCACAATTATTTGACGCCGTTGCTCGTGCCAATACGATTTTGCTCGATTTCAATCGTGATATTTGGGCTTATATTTCTTTAGGCTTCTTCAAGCAGCGCTTGAAAGAGGGTGAGGTGGGTTCTTCTACTATGCCTCATAAAGTGAATCCTATCGACTTTGAAAACTCAGAGGGTAATATTGGTTTAGCTAATGCGATGTTCCGTCATCTATCTGAGAAGTTGCCTGTTTCTCGCTGGCAGCGTGACCTGACTGATTCGACGGTATTAAGAAACTTGGGAGTAGGTTTAGGTTATTGCATGGTAGCTTGGGATTCTTGCCTAAAGGGCATGGGTAAATTGGAATTAAATGCTCAAGTTATCGATGCAGATTTGGATGCTTGTTGGGAAATTTTAGCTGAACCGGTGCAGACCGTGATGCGTCGTTATGGTCTGCCACTGCCTTATGAGCAGTTGAAAGCGCTAACGCGCGGTCAAGGCATTACCGAAACAGCGCTAACTGAGTTTATTCAAGGTTTAGGGTTACCGGCTGATGCCAAGGCCTATTTATTAGCACTGAAACCGCGTACATACATTGGTCACGCTGCTAAATTAGCTAAGGATTTCAAGATTTAAGTGGTAAATGATAAGGCACAGTTAATTTTTTATTACTTGCCCATCGATTATCCTGTCGCGATTAATTGACTGGTCGCTCATCTATACGATAGTTATTATTTTCAAATAACTATCGTTTTTTTATCGGAAATTTATAAGATATTTATTGTACATTAGATTATGTTAAATTAATGATTTATACTAGACACTGCAAAAAAACTTAATTCAAATAGAGATAAAGGAAATTATTATGAAAAAAATCTTAAGTGCTCTTGCCTTTGCAGGCTGTACTTTTACAGCTACGTCTGCACATGCACACTTCGAAGCAGCTGAAGATGCGATTGAGTATCGTCAAGCCGCTTTTGTCTTAGCCAGTGATTATTTTGGTGGCCGCTTGGGTCCTGTCGTACGTGGTGAAGTGGATTATGACGCTGAAGCAGTCAAGAATAATGTTGCGGTCCTAAAAGTTTTGATTGACTTACCGTGGGCGGGCTTTGGAGAGGGTACTCAAGGTGGAAATTCTGAAGACTCAATTTGGTCAAATAAAGATGATTTTGATAAAAAAGCAGAAGCCTCTGTAATTGCTGTTGCTGAATTAGAAAAAGCAGCGGAAAGTGGTGATCTAAGCAAGTTCAAAGCAGCTTTCGCTAATACGGGCAAGTCCTGTAAGACTTGTCATGATAGTTACAGAAAATAATCTGTTGCTTTAAGTAGTTCCTATAAAAACAGGGACGCTGCTAAATAAGCGGCGTCCCTGTTTTTTAAGTTTGTTTAGTAGACAAAGTAGAAAACTGCTGAAATAATAATTCCCGAAAGAATTAAATTAAAGAGGCAGAAACCCATAATGTCGCGGGCTTTTAATCCAGCAATGGCTAGCGCAGGCAGTGCCCAAAATGGTTGAATCATGTTAGTCCAAGAGTCTCCCCAAGCAATAGTCATTGCCATTTTGGCTTGTTCTAGATTTGCACCCATGGCATTCATCTGATTTACTGCTTCGATCATCACTGGTGCTTGTACCGCCCATTGCCCACCACCGCTAGGAATAAAGAAGTTAACCAGTCCAGCACTTAGAAAAGACAAGACATAAAAGTTGCTCTCAGTAGCAATACCGACAAAACCATTGGTGATAGCAGCAGCTAACCCTGACTGTGTCATCATTATCATAATCGCGGCATAGAACGGGAATTGAATCAATATTGGTCCTACAGCTCGTACAGAATCATCTACCGCATTAAGAAAGTTTTTAGGTGTGCCGTGTAATACTATTGCTGCAAAGAAGAAGATAAAGTTGATTATGTTTAGGTTTAAACTGCCACCCTTAACAAAGTACGCGATGATATAAACCCAACCGAGTAAGCCGATAATAATATTTAACACTTTACTGTGTTCTAAGCGTTCTGCAGGGGTCATTTTTTCAGGCTTGGCCTCATGCTCTGGCTCAATTAGTAGCTTTGGATCGACAATAATTCTCTCCTCTCTTGAGGGATGCATAAAATAGCATAGTGCAGGAATAGTAATTAAAAGAACAAGACAAATTACTATGTTACCAGTAGAGAAAAGTGTCTGACTAATTGGAATGACACCGATTTGAGCTTCATAAGGATGAGCAGGAGTTGCAATACTCAGAGGAATAGAGCCCGCAATACCACCATGCCATAGTAAGAAGCCGCTATAAGCACTTGCTATTAGTAGGCGATAGTCGGTGTCGTTTCGTTGTCTAGCAACTTCTCTGGCAATTAAAGCACCAAGAACCAGTCCAAATCCCCAATTGATCCAGCAAGCAATCGAGCTGATAGCAGCAACCATTATGATGGCAGAGCCTGCTGACTTAGGCATTTTAGCTAGCGACACTAAAATATTTTTAAATAATGGGCTTTTAGCCATGACTGAACCGCACAATAAGACCATGGTCATTTGCATGGTAAAAGCCATTAGGCTCCAAAAACCATTACCAAATGAATCGACAACAGTTAAGGGTGCTTTGTTGGTAATGGAGCCTAGGATAAATACTAAAAGTGTTAATAGGATGACGAAGATATAAGCGTCTGGTAGATAACGTTCCATCAAACGTGTTGATATGCGAGTTAAAAACTTCATCTTGAACTTCCCCTTAGTTTGGAGTTGAAATTTGAAAGTAACTTTCGCTGCCATTTTGTCACAATTGCAATTATTATCAAAGGAAAAATATTCAAATGAGGGTTGATGCCCATGTGTTTAGTAACTTATGTGCAAAAAAGAAAATGTTGATGGTGTTTGAATGATTAAGTGATAATATTAATTGTTCACTGTAAACGAACAATTAATACATTTTTAAACTTACAGTGATTGAAGCTGTAAGCTACATTACTTAGTCCTTAAAAAGGGGTCGCTATGAAATTAAATCGTTTAACTAGAATCTTTCTACTGGTGTGTTGCTTAGCAGGTGTTGCTTTTGTGACCGGTTGCAATACAGTGCAGGGCGCAGGGCAGGATATTCAGGCAGGTGGTGCAGCGATTGAAAAGGCTGCCCAGTAATACGACTTTTGTTATTTAGTCAAAAATCAATTTTCCGGTGTGACTTGATCTGTCGCACCGGTTTTCTTTGTCTGGCCTTAAGCTAAGACGCTCATATGCTAAAATTATTCTTTTTACTAGTTTGATAGCTAAATACGTGATGGATGGTTTTTAATCAGTCAGTCACTTTAGTTTTTAAAAACAGGATGTATGTATGAGTTCTCAAAGAGAAGAGGTAAAAGTAGCCGTTATTATGGGCTCTTCCAGTGACTGGGAGGTGATGCGCAATGCTGTCGAGATATTAGAGTTTTTCGAAGTGCCTCATGAAGCCAAGGTAATTTCTGCTCATCGTATGCCACTAGATATGGTTGCTTTTGGTGAAACAGCCTATCAACGTGGGATTCGTGCAATTATTGCCGGTGCCGGTGGTTCTGCCCATTTGCCTGGTATGGTTGCTGCTCTCACGGAGATTCCGGTTTTTGGTGTGCCTGTACCATCACGTTATTTACGTGGTGAGGATTCATTGCATTCTATCGTGCAAATGCCCAAAGGTGTGCCAGTAGCAACTTTTGCGATTGGAGAAGCTGGTGCTGCCAATGCCGCTCTGCATGCCATTGCTACACTAGCCATGACGGATGAAGCATTACGCGATAAGCTCAAGGCTTATCGTGCCAATCAAACTCAAAAGGCTCGCGCGATGACGTTGCCTCCGGAGGTTTAGGATGCAAGACCAACGTCCTCCAGCGTATGAGTATAAAGTAAAGCCCGGTGAGTACCTAGGCATGCTTGGTGACGGCCAATTAGGCCGAATGTTTGCTCACGCAGCCCAGGCTATGGGCTATAAGGTTGTAGCACTAGGTCTCGAAACTAATGGTCCTTTAGGGCAGGTTGCTGAACAGCATATTACTGCTGATTATGCTGATGAAGACGCTTTAGAGCAAATGGCTTCGATGGTCAGGGCCGTTACTACAGAGTTTGAAAATGTGCCGGCCATGTCTTTAAAGCAGTTGTCTTACACTACGCGTATAGCGCCAGCTGCCTCTTCTGTGGCAGTGGTTCAAGATCGTCTAGTTGAAAAGTCTTTTATTAGTGCCCAAGGCGTTCCGGTTGCTGCGCATGCAGCAATTCGCAAGATTGAAGATTTAGATACAGTTGATGTAGAGCTTTTTCCGGGGATTTTAAAAGCAACACGTTTTGGTTATGATGGCAAAGGCCAAGCTGTTGTTGATAGCCTTGAAGAGGCTAAGCAAGCCTTTAAAGAGCTAGGTGAAGTCGAATGTATTTTAGAAGCCAAGTTACCACTGGCTTATGAGATTTCTGTTATTCTCGCCCGCAATCACCAAGAGGATATTGTTGTCTATCCGGTGGGAGTTAATAACCATATCAACGGGATTTTATCCAGTACTACTGTTTATCCAGATTTAGTGCCTGAGGACTTAGTGCTTGAAGCGCAAGCCTATGCTAAAAAACTAGCTGCTGGGTTAAATTATTTTGGTGTGATGTGTGTCGAGTTCTTCGTTTTGGATGAGTCTAAGTTGCAAAGTGGCCAAGCTCGATTAGTGGCCAATGAAATTGCGCCACGTCCACACAATAGCGGACACTACACAATTAACGCAACTGCCTGTTCACAATTTGAACAGCAGGTCCGAGTGATGGCGGGTATGCCTTTAGGTGATACGAGTTTATTACTGCCGACAATTATGCTCAACATTTTGGGTGATAGTTGGTTCGTTGAGGGCTCTGAGCTTGCTGTAGAGCCTGACTGGGCTTCTGTCTTGGCTTTACCTGGCGTGTCTTTGCATCTTTACGGCAAAGCTGAAGCACGTATGGCTCGCAAGATGGGGCATGTCAATATTATTAGTCATGATATTGATGCTCTTTACGATACAGCACAACAAGTGAGTGATATCTTGCATCTAGGTGCAGAGCTCAAAAGAGGGTAATTGTAGTTAGATGCTTACTCAATCGATTAAAACTGCTGCCGAGCGTTTGAATCAAGGCGAATTAGTTGCCTTTCCGACTGAAACGGTCTTTGGCTTGGGCGCTGATGCTGAAAACATTGATGCCATTGCTAAGATTTATCAAATCAAGGGGCGTCCAAGTAATCATCCGGTGATTGTACATTTGGCCCCCGGAGCAGATTTGTCCTATTGGGCTAAGCAGATCCCGCATGAAGCTGAGCTCCTTATCAAAGCCTTTTGGCCGGGTCCTTTGACTTTAATTTTAAAACGGGCCGATCATATTCCTGCTGCAGTCAGTGGTGGTCAGGATACGGTTGGTGTACGTTGTCCTTCTCATCCTACAGCCCAAGCTTTATTAAGGGAGTTCGCCCAGCAACGAGCCAACGCTCAAGGTGGTTTAGCGGCTCCTTCAGCTAATAAATTTGGCCAAGTTTCGCCAACTCAAAGCAAGCATGTCATGGCTGAGTTTTTTGACGAGATAGAAAAAGGTCAGTTATGGGTACTGGATGGCGATGACTCAGAGGTTGGAATCGAATCGACAATTGTTGATGTGTCGCGAGTTGCCGAGGGAGTGCCGGCTACTTTATTACGTCCCGGGCATATTAGTCGTCAGCAGTTAGCAGAGGTGTTGGGCTATGAGCCACGAGCTAAAGATGAGGAAGCACCGCGAGTCTCTGGTAGTTTAAAAGCACATTATGCGCCTCAAACTCTGTTGCAATGGTTGCCGCGCGAGAGTCAAGCCATTGCTCAACTAATAGAAAAGCTTCAATCGATTGATACTACCGAAGTATCACAGAACTGGGCAGTCCTAGTCTTTGAGCCTGAACTTTTGCCGATGGTTAAGGGAGTGGATTATATTCAAATGCCTAAGGATGCGACAGAATACGCAAAGAGGCTCTATCGTCTTTTACGTGAACTGGATCAGCAAGACTATACTCGTATTGCGGTACAGCCTTTGCCTGAAGATGAGAGTTGGGAAGCAGTTAATGACCGTCTACAACGAGCTGCAGCTGCCTTTGAAGAGTCATCTATTTAAGAATAAAATGGCCAGAAAATGGGGATAAATATAATGCCCAGAATCCAAAAAATAATATTTAATGGCATCCCTACCTTGATAAAATCCGTAAATTTATAACCACCAACTGCATAGACCATGGTGTTGGTTTGGTAACCTATGGGAGTTATGAAGCTGGTTGCTGCGGAGAAAGTGACCGCAATTAAAAAGGGTGTTGGATCGGCATCCAGCAACTGTGCTGTGGAAATTGCTATGGGTGTCAGTAAAACTGCGGCAGCCGAATTACTCATCATCTCGCCCAAGATTAAGGCCATTAAATACAAAATAGCCAAAATGACATGTGGCCCGAATTGCTCGAAATAAGCCAGGGAATTGCTGACAACAAACTCAGCGGCTCCCGTCTGATTCATCGCGATACCAAGCGGCATGAGACCTGCCATTAAAACAATAATTGACCAGTCAGTCTGCTCGTAAACCTCATCTGCTTTAATGCAGCCTATGAGAGTTAATAGAAGAGCACCAACTAAGGCACTAATGGCAATAGGAATCCATCCTATGGCTGCCACAAAAACTACGCCCGTCATGATGGTCAGCGCTGCTGGAGCCTGCCATTTTTTACTGATAGGTGCACGGTTTTCGGAAAGGATGAGTACGCTTCTGTCACGGCGTAAAGCCGGTAAATCATCTTCAGGAATTGCCAACATAATAATATCGCCAACTTCGAGCCTGATTCGATCTAGTTTGTTGCGAATAATATTGCCGCGCCTTTGTATACCCAAGATCAGCGTATTGTGGTTCCAGGTACGATTAAAAAGTACTAGACGCCGTCCTGCAGCCCTGGAGTTAGGCGCGATCATGACCTCGGTCATCATCCATTTAGCATCTTCAGGGACTTGTTTACCGTATTGAAGTTGATTGTTGATTTTTAACTTTTTGTCTTCGGTTAGAAGCTGAATATCTGACCAACGGCCTCGTACTAATAAAATATCACCTTCCTGCATCTCTGCAGCGCGTGGAGAGCTGATTGTTTCCTGGCCACGGCGCGCGTCTATTAAATAAATGCGATAGTCACGAACAATATTTTCATCGACAAAGGATTTGTTGACCAAGGGTGAGTTTTCGCAAACATAAAGCTCAGTTACATAGTGTCCAAACTCATATAAGTGGTCAAGATCGGAGCTTTGTACGTCGGGTAAAATTCTTCGTCCAATGGTAATTAAGTAAAAACAACCAGCGATAAAACATATTAAACCTAGTGGCAAAAACTCGAACATTGTAAAACCGCGAAAACCAAGATCTTTAGCAACTGAATTAACAATCAAGTTGGTCGAGGTTCCGATAAGCGTCATTACCCCGGCCATTTGTGAGACATAGGAAAGAGGAATAAGGGTTTTAGAGGGGGCGATACCGACTTTTAAACTGGCACTAATAACAAGGGGAATAAAGATGGCGACTACTGCCGTATTATTCACAAATGGGGAAATAACAGCTAACAGTCCAAAGAGCGTTAAATAAAAAGTGAGTGGTGTTTTGATTCGACCAAAAAGCTTATTGACCGAGCTGAGAGCTCCGCTGTTCTCAAGAGCCGCTGCCAAAATAAACATCGCGGCGATGGTAACAGTCGCTTCATTACTAAAACCGCTTAGGGCTTGGGTGGGTGAGACCAGGCCTAATATGGCTAAACTGGCTAATACCAACATGCCAATAGCGTCGTAGCGTAATTTTTCGGTGATAAATAACACCATCGCTGCAACTGTGATTAGTAAAACGAGAAAAATCTCTAAAGTCATAAACTGCTCACTAAAATATTGGATGCTTGTTAGTGACAAAAGCCATTTGTTAGTTATTAGTGTGACTAAAAAAGCCACCAATTTCAATAAGTGAAAAACAGGTGGCTTTTAATAGCAAGTCATGTTAGTAAGAATCGAGTTTAGTACTTAGATAATTAAAAGATAAAAAGATAGAGCAAAATAATGACAAAGATGGGTACGCCCAATAACCAAAGAATAATACCTTTCATGACACTTCCTCTTTCAATGTGGGAATAACAATTACATAGTAGCAAGATATGGTTTAGCATAAAACTACATTTAGTAAGTATTTAAAAGGAAAATTAACAGGCTTTAGAAGAGGGAGGGTAGGAGTGCCAGAAGAGGGGTAAGACGGGATTTTATAGTGACTTTTTATCGCCCTAAAAAACAAAAAACCTTGAAGATCTAGGTCTACAAGGCTTATAAGATGTTTTTTTGGAGGCGCGGAGCGGAGTCGAACCGCTCTAGACGGATTTGCAATCCGCTGCATAACCGCTTTGCTACCGCGCCACCAGAAGAGAAAGATTATAGCATGTATGTAGGATATTGCAAGTCTTATGAGGTTTGGGTGCTTAATCTTGATAAAATCTCTTTATTACTGTTATAAAAACTCAATATCTTAGTCTGTTAAACTAATTATTCTTGCTGATTAAAGAGTGAATTTTATGAAATGTGTCGCAAATCTATTTAAATTGAGTTGCTTAGGCGTGCTTTTTACCTTAACAGCCTGTGGTAGTAGCCCCAAAGACTCCTCTGGCCGTTATTCCGGTGGCTATGAGTACGGAGAAGAGGCTTATGCAGAGCGTGAAGCAGCAAGGCTTAATAGGCAGCAATCTTTTCGTTTAAAAGCTGGCGGACTTTTTCGCTAATCTAATAGTAAAAAAGTAAAAACCTCATTTAGTCGTTTATCCTAAATGAGGTTTATGATGTGAATTATAGATTCACAATTAGGCTTGGATTTTGGTTCCCCAAATATCTAAACTAATTGCCGCATACCAGTCTGCACCATAATCGGCTTCGCGCTTTCTAAAGGCCTCGTCAGCATCCATGGGACTGACACCGCCAGAGCGTTCGACCATCTTACCTTCTTCAGTTGTGTAGGCACCTGCGACAGATATACCGTAGTCAGGTGCAATTAGGCTATAGCATGTGTTAGCAAAGTGGCCTCTAGTTGCATCTTTGCCTGCTAGGCTAGCGACAATGGCAGCTGCCGCTACTTTAGCTTGTGTATTGGCAGAGAAGCCTGATTTAGGCATCGGCGCAGCGATGGTAGCGTCACCGATAACATAAATGTCTTTTACTAATTGTGATTCAAAGGTATTGGCTTGAATCGGTACCCACAGGGTTTCGTTAGCCACACCAGCCTCATGAGCAATTAAACCAGCTTGTTGAGGAGGTATAACATTCAGCACATCCGCCTTTACAATATCACCAAATTCAGTTTCAGCTTCAAGTGCTTTAGCGTCAATACGAGTGACCTTACCACCTAAAGAAAGCGGTATGCGCTCAATAATATCGCTATAGAACGTATTCCAACCCTGCTCAAATAGACCTTGTTTAGAGAAGTTGTCTTGAGCATCTAAAATAATTAATTTGGCTTTAGGTTTATGGTGCTTTAAGTAGTGAGCTACCATGCTTGCTCGTTCATAAGGGCCGGGAGGGCAGCGGAATGCGCCTTCGGGTACAACCATGACGAACTTACCGTTGTCCGGCATGGCTTCTAATTGCTTTCTTAGGATGAGGGTTTGTTCTCCTGCTTTCCAGGCATGTGGCGCTAGTAGTGAGGCTTCCTCGTCATAGCCTTCGATAGCTCCCCATCTAAAGTCGATGCCAGGTGATAGAAGTAATTTGTCATAGGGAGTGGTGCTCTTGTCTTGAAGGCGTACCGTCTTTTTATCCGCATCGACTGCCGTAACGAAGTCGTGCACAACCTCAATGCCAAACGCTTTTAAATTGTCATAGCTGTGAGCGATTTGCTCCATTTTTCTTAGTCCACCAAGCACCATATTACTAAATGGGCAGGTGTAAAAAGTTTTAGATGGTTCGATTAAAGTTACTTTAATATCCGGATTGAAGCGTTTTACATAACGTGCTGCGGTCGCACCGCCAAAACCGCCACCTACAATAACGACACGGCCGGCAGCGCTATTAGCAATGGCAGGAAATGCATTAAAAGCTGCGGTGGCTACACCTGCTTGAGCAGCTTTTGTGATCCATTCACGACGAGATAAATTAAGTTTTTTCATTGTTTTTTCTCCAAATCAATCGTTGATACGGCTTCTGCAATAGCTTTTAATTCCTCATCATTAAAAGCGGCAACTAACCTATTCATAATGGTTGTGTTTGGAGGGAGTTCGTCTTGCTGATAGGCTACTAATAACTGATAGGTTGCTTCAGAGTCATGATTCAAAATATTTGGAATGGTCAGTCTTTCGCCATTGTGCGTTGTCGCGGTGGGGCTGTGACAGTTTAAACAGGCGTGGGCCAGAGCGGTTGCGTCAAAAATCGATTCATCGCTTTTGGTTTCGCTATGTGCTTGGACAATACTTACCATACTCATAAGCCCAAAGGCGATGAGTTTTAATATCGAATTTTTCATAAAAAAGACCTTATACGATGTAATTAGTTAATAGTGATTTCAGTGTCACTAGTGATGATCTTTCCTTCATCGTCTTCCCAACGCATGGTGAGAGTACCTGATTCTCTTGCTTTAAAAGTAAACTCAAGATAGGGATTTTGTGCAATAGCTGTTTCTGGCTGCCAAGCAAAGAGAAGTTGCTCATTAAAGGTAGCTGTAAAGCTATTAATAATATTACGAGTGAGCGCTTCGCCATCGTGGTTGAGTCTAAGGCCGGTTTCCATACGGTGCACGATGACCGCACGCACTTTAACTATTTCGCCCTTTGTAGGATTACTATTACTGAGCCAGATTCTAGGTTTTTGATTATTCATAAATTAGCTCCAAAAATCAGATGCCACAGGCGCCAGCAACGACAGTTACATAACGTCTGGCACTAAGTATTCGACCATCGCTCATGCGAGCAAGGGCGCGAATGTATTGAGCGTCAATTAATCGCGTTCTGAAAGCGACCTCGGTGGTACCGGAGAGCGCCGTGAATTTAAAGCGGCATGCTAGCGGAACAGGGTTTCCCTCAGCGATAAAAATTAGCTCTTCGCAATAATTGTTATCGTCAATTTCTTCATCAAATACTGCTTGTATAGGGATGCTTGAAGGGTTGCTGGCTAAAGGATCCATCACCATGCTTAAGCCTTCTTCTACGATAGTCGCGTCACCGGCAAAGTCGTCAATCAAGGCTTGTACCTCGGCCATTGAAGCGGCCTTGAGTGCTTCACCTTGGGCGACAGGAGCTGTTGCTATGCCTTGGGCGTGAGCCTTGCTACTTAATAAATTTAAACCGCTTAAGCCGGAAATAATACCGCTATTAAAAAGGGCAGTGCTCAAGCCCGTCATTGATAGCGCATGTAAAAACAAGCGCCTTTTTTGTCTATGGGACATTGATATTACCTTGGAATGCTGGAGAGAGGAATATTACCAGGTTCCTCAGTTAATGAGAAACCTGATTGCTTGCTCTTTAGTCTTATAAGAAATCGTCGAATTTGCTCTTAATCCACTTGAAGTCATCTTCAACGAAATCGGCATTTCTGACGTCCATGTCAATTTGAGTTTGTATTACTTTACCGGTGGCGTCCAATTCGTATTCAAAAAATACAGCGATGGCTTCACGAGGTTCAGCATTAACTAACATGTAGCAAAGGTTGTCAGGAAGTACACGAATAACTTCTTTTTCTTTAACCCGTTCGTAGATGTTTTGCGCAACAATTTTAGCTAGAGCGTTGGCCACATGAGCACTCTTAGGGTAATAGCCGAATTGATCGGAAATAAAACCCACAGAGTCACCGATGATATAAACGTCATCATCGTCCCTGGCAGTGAAGAATCGCTCATCAGTATCAGCCCAGTTACCTAGCTTGCCATTTTCGTCCTTAACAATTAGATCTGCGTGCCAAACCATATCAGAAGCTTGGTGTGGAGGCATCAAGACTGCTTCATCAAAATCAAATTCACCTGCGGCAGTTTTGATTTTTTTGTTATAAGGATCAACTTCCTGGACGGTTGCGTTAGGAATATGCTGAATAATATCCGGGTAAAGCTCATTAAACGCCATCTTATAGCCCTCAGTAATAGGGGCAATCATAGGCTTAGGATCCAAGATAAGAATCTTGGCGGGGATATTGTTTTTCTTAAAGTACCATGCCATTAGACATGCTCGTTCATACGGTGATGGCGGGCAGCGATGTGGTGGAGGAGGTAGGGTCATAACTATGGTTCCACCCTTAAAATTGTGGACCATGTTTTTTAAACTAAGCATCTCCTGGTTGGGGATATAGGCATTAGGGAAGTGTTTACGAGTATATTCAGCAGCCTCTCTATCATCGCCAAACCACGCTTGGTAATTATCGCGTATACCACCGGAAAGGATTAGATAGTCATAATCAATAGAGCCTCTAGCAGTACGGACAATTTTTTTATCGCGTTCAAAACCGGTAACCTCAACATTAATTAAGGTATAACCGTATTTATTGGCAGGTCCCATCATATCGCGGTTAACAAACTGAGTGTCAACTACATCAATCAACCATTTATTGCTCATAGGGCCCGACCAGAAAGTTGGGTTCTTTTCTAAGAGAATAATATCAGCTTCGGGTAACTTCTCTTTTAAGTGGCGTGCTGCGGTCATACCAGCCCAACCGCCGCCACAAATTACAACACGAGGACCTTTACCACGACGTGGTAAGAGTGTAGTGTCACTATGAATGGCTAAAGGTGCAGCAATTGCTTTGCTTGGCAATGCAATTGAACCGAGAGCTAACGCGGGTGGCGTCAGTAAAAAACTTCTTCTTTTCATAATAAGTGCCTCGCAGTCATTACATGACATACAGGTAAATGAGGTGAACTCAGCTTCAAATCCGAGTTCGCTTAGTATAAAGGATTGTCAATATGAGTCAAGAAAATGCTTATAAACAATCCTTATATAGCATACTTTATTAAATACTATCTATAGTTAGTGGTACTTAATATAATGAAAAACTAATATTTAAATATTTTAGGAGTTGCGCATGAAAAAAGTTCCTTTAGGTAATTCGGGTATCACTATTCCCCCCTTAGTATTTGGTGGCAATGTTTTTGGCTGGGGAGTCGATGAACAGCAAGCCTTTAAATTATTAGATTATTTGCTTGAAAAAGGCTTCAATACCATTGATACAGCAGATATTTATAGTTATTGGGCCAGTGGCGTAGGTGGTGAGTCAGAAACTATCATAGGTAACTGGATGCGAGCGAATGGCAACCGTGATCAAGTGATTGTACACACTAAGGGCGGAGCACCAGATGCACCTGGTGAGTTTGCTAATGCAGATCTAAGTGCAGCTTATTTAACCAAGGCAGTTGATGGTTCATTACGTCGTTTGGGTACTGACTATATTGATTTATATTATGTACATTTTGATGATAATAAAACGCCTCCCGAAGAAACCTTAGGTGCACTTCAACGCTTGATGGAGCAGGGTAAAATTCGAGCGATTGGGGCTTCTAATTTTGGGCCTGAGCGTCTACGCCATTCGCTCGAAGTCGCTGATAAAAATAACTTGCCTCGCTATGTTTGCTTGCAGACTCACTATAATCTTTATGAGCGAAGCGAGTATGAAACTCAGCTCGAAGCATTGTGTGTATCTGAAGGTTTGGGTGTACTTAGTTATTATTCTTTGGCTAGCGGTTTTTTAAGTGGAAAGTATCGAAGCGAGGCTGATCTGAATAAAAGTGCATCTCGCGGTGGCTCAGCTGCTCAATACCTCAACCCACGCGGATTGGGTATTTTAGATGCTTTGGATAGAGCGGCTAATAAGTACGATGCCACCCCAGCTCAAATTGCCTTAGCGTGGATTATGGCTCGACCTGGTTTTACTGCTGCTGTTGCCAGTTCGACTAAAATCGAGCAATTGGATGACTTAATGCTGGCAGCAGAAATTAACTTGGATGATGAGTCGGTTGCTGATTTAAATGAAGCTTCAGCTTATTAGTTGACAAAATAGATTATCGGATTTTTTGGTACATGGGAAATTAAGGAGGCAAGTTATTATGACGGTGAAGGATGGGACCGCATCGCTAAAGCAAGTATCTACTACAGCATGGCATGCGGTGTCTGCCGATGAGGCGCTAAGGGAGTTGTCTTCATCATCAAAAGGCTTAAGTGTTAATGAGGCACGACAGCGTTTACACAGCTATGGCCCTAATGCTTTACCTCCTCCAATAACTGTACCAGTTTGGCGTCGCTTTCTGCGTCACTTCAACGATCCTATCATTATGTTATTGCTGGCTGCTGCAGTAATTAGCATGCTGTTTTCTCACTATATTGATGCCGGTGTCATTCTTGCTGTTGTTATTATTAACGCAATTATCGGCTTTGTACAAGAAGGCAGGGCTGAACAATCATTATCGGCTTTGCGTTCAATGTTATCACCAACAGCACGTGTATTGCGTGATGGTGAACGCGTGGTTTTAGCGGTCGAGGAGCTGGTTCCGGGAGATATCTTGCTCCTTGATGCAGGCGACCGTGTACCGGCAGATGCTCGTTTACTGCATGCTCGTGGAGTGCGGATTGATGAGTCGATCCTGACCGGTGAGTCTGTCCCGGCAGAGAAGTCAAGTGAAGCTGTGGCGGCTGATGCTGTATTAGGTGAACGCAGCTCAATGCTATATTCGGGGACCTTAATAGCCACCGGGCAGGCTACGGCAGTAGTAGTAGTGACTGGTTCGCAGACTGAAATTGGCCACATTAGTACCTTATTAAGTAGTGTCGAAACAATAACTACACCATTACTGGAACAAATTAGTCGATTTGGACGTTTGTTTACTGTATTTGTTTTGGCAATGGCAGCCATATTATTTGTCTTTGCTGTATCAGTCCGAGATTATGGATGGATAGATGCACTGATGGTGGTGATTGCAGTGACAGTCGGGGTTGTGCCTGAGGGTTTAACTGCAGTAATTACCATTACTTTGGCCATCGGTGTACAACGAATGGCTTCGCGTAATGCCATTGTGAGGCGTTTGCCAGCGGTAGAAACCTTGGGGGCGACGACGGTAATTTGTTCTGATAAGACAGGTACTTTAACTCGTAACGAAATGAGTGCACGAAGCATCGTTACTACAGCTGGTAAGGTGCAGGCCGAGGGTGATGGTTATGTCCCTGTTGGTAATTTAGAGGTGCAAGAAGGCAGCGCTGATGCTTTAGCCGCCGCACAATACCTAGCAGGTATCGGTTTGTTATGTAATGATGCAAAGCTAATTGAAAAAGATGGCCAATGGCGGGTTGATGGTGACCCTATGGAGGGAGCGCTACTAGCTTTGGCTGCTAGGTCCGGTTTTGATGCTACTGAGTTGCATAGTCGTTTTCCTCGCCTTGATTCAGTGCCATTTGATGCAGGTCATCGCTTTATGGCGACCTTGCATTCTGAGGCAAAAGGTGCAGTGGTTTGTGTTAAAGGAGCACCGGAACAGTTGTTGGCTCTTTGTTCAGCTCAGTTAGCCGCTGATACAAAGCAAAGTGAGGCACTTGATATGGCCTTTTGGGAAGCTGCTATTGAGACTGCTGCGGCTCAAGGTCAACGAGTGCTCGGTTTTGCCGTGCGTAAGCTGACGCTACCACCTGAGGCTTTGCCATTAGAAGGGGTCAAGGAACTCACATTTGTGGGGATTATCGGGTTTATTGACCCTCCTCGTTATGAAGCAATTCGCGCAGTAGCTGACTGTCGTAGTGCAGGTATTGCGGTCAAAATGATTACTGGGGATCATGCCGCTACTGCTCAAGCGATTGCTAAACAGCTCTGTTTGGCCGATGAAATACGTGCTGTCACAGGACCCGAGCTTGACACGATCACTGATGAAGAATTGCCGCAATTAACTAAGGTTGTTAGCGTTTTTGCACGTACTACACCGGAACATAAGATTCGCATTGTCCGTGCTCTACAGTCGCTTGGTCATACGGTGGCGATGACCGGTGACGGCGTTAATGATGCGCCCTCATTGAAGCAGGCTGATATTGGCGTGGCGATGGGCCGTAACGGAACCGAGGCAGCCAAACAGGCAAGTGTGATGGTTTTAGCTGATGATAATTTCGCCTCTATTAATGCAGCAGTTTACGAGGGTCGGGCAGTTTACGACAATATTCGTAAGGTCATTGCCTGGACTTTGCCGACCAATGGTGGCGAGGCATTGACGATTACCTTAGCATTGTTGGCAGGATTGACGCTTCCTATGACTGCACCACAAATCCTTTGGATTAATATGGTTCTGACGGTGACTTTAGGGTTGGCCTTAGCCTTTGAACTGCCGGAGCGTGATCTGATGTCACGACCGCCGCGTAAGCGTGAAGAATCTCTGGTGACTTCTTTTATGCTTTGGCGAATTATTGTGGTGTCGATTCTGTTTACGATAGGTGCTTTTGGTGTTTTTAGCTGGGCGCATGCGAGTGGCTATGACGTTGAAACGGCACGGACTATGGTCGTTAATCTCTTTTGTGTCATGGAGGTTTTCTATTTATTTAATGTGCGCTATATGCGTACTAGCTCTATGAGCTTGCAAGCGTTACGAGGTACACCTGCAGTATGGGCTGCGGTAGTTGTCGTTATTATTGCCCAGTTGATATTTACTTACTCACCATGGATGCATGTAATTTTTGAAAGTCGACCGTTGGCGCTGTCAGAGTGGTTTGTACTTGTTATGTGCGGCGTGGTGCTGATGGTTTTACTAGAGTTTGAAAAATGGCTGTTAAGACGATTTTCTTTATTTCAATAAATTGATGACCGGTCTTACCGTAATTGCAGAATGTCAAATAGTTCTGCCAGTTATTGAACAGGTTTTTGAAATACATTTACCTAAGGTTAACAGATGATAAAAAGACAAGATGATTTTAATTGCTTAAGCAGTTAAAATGTCCGTGAGTCTTATATATTGCGTTTTATTCTTAATGTATCGCAATATAATGTCTAAGTTAGTGCTGAGATGACTTTTCACTTGTTGAGACACTTAACCTTAAAAGGTGCTTCATGCTTCAATCAATAGTCAGATATTTAGTTTTCTGTACAGTTATCGTTATTACAATAGTTTCTTTGTTTTTAGGTATATTTTCAAATTTATGGTGGTTCGTCGCTACTTTGATTTTTGGCGCATTAACCGTTCTTGGTGTCCATGATTCAATTCAAAGCAAGCATGCCATCAAGCGGAACTATCCGGTAATAGGTAATTTGCGTTATTTGTTTGAAGAGTTGCGACCGGCGATGCGTCAGTATTTTTTTGAAACAGATAGTGACCAAACGCCATTTTCCCGCACAGATCGTTCTTTGGTGTATCAACGAGCAAAGCAACAGATTGATAAACGTCCATTCGGTACCCAAGGCAATGTTTATGGGACGGATTTTGAATGGATTAACCATTCGATGGAGCCTGTGAAGCCTGTTGCTTCAGATTTTCGTATTAGTGTTGGTGGAGCGGATTGTACTCAACCCTATGATATGTCAGTGCTTAATATTTCTGCTATGAGTTTTGGTGCTTTGTCGGCCAATGCAGTTTTGTCACTTAACAAAGGGCTGCACTTGGTGGCTTTGCACATGACACCGGTGAGGGCGGTATCAGTCGCTATCATTTAGAGCATGGTGGCGATTTGATTTGGAATATTGGTTCAGGGTATTTTGGCTGCAATGATGGTAAGGGTAACTTTTCTGAAGAGGAGTTTGCCAAGCGCGCGACTCATCCTAATGTCAAAATGATCGAGCTTAAGTTGTCACAGGGGGCTAAACCGGGGCATGGAGGGATGTTGCCAGGTGCTAAGGTGACTCCGGAGATCGCTGAAGCGCGTGGTATAGCTGTCGGTGTGGACTGTATTTCTCCTGCCAAGCATAGTGCTTTTAGTACACCTATTGAATTAATGCATTTTATTGCCCGTCTACGCGAATTGTCCGGTGGTAAACCTGTAGGTTTCAAGTTTTGCATAGGCCATGCATGGGAGTGGTTTGCTATCGCTAAAGCAATGCTCAAAACAGGCATCACCCCTGACTTTATTGTTATTGATGGTGCAGAGGGTGGTACAGGTGCAGCGCCTGTTGAGTTCTCGGATCATGTAGGAACACCTCTGCGTGAGGGTTTGCGATTGGTGCACAATACACTTGTCGGTATTGCTTTGCGTGAGCAGGTCAAGCTGGGCGTTTCGGGTAAAATCATTACCGCTTTTGATATGTC
>LSQX01072233.1_pt1 | contig 27645 bp, 23 predicted proteins | sample 654561 | NCBI WGS metagenome assembly LSQX01 (sample SAMN04489861, study PRJNA283612) | anaerobic digester metagenome | isolation source: 4 biogas reactors fed with cattle manure at either 37C or 55C with and... | place: Denmark: Kongens Lyngby | collected 2014
CGTGTGTGCACGGCAGGAACCTAGACGCCGGTCGGGGTCAGTCCGGCAGCCCCTTGAGCATCGGGTCGCCCAGCGCCAGCCGGGCGGAACCGCAGGAACCCGACTTCGCTGCGGCTTCGATACGCAACGTGCCGCCTCCGTCGAGGTTGACCTGCACCTGCTGCCCGTCCCCGGCGTTGATGTCCCCGGAGCCGACATCGCGACCGTCAACGGTCATCCGATAACTGAGTGCGGTCTCCTCGCTGTCGGGTGAGGCCACCGCAAGCACGGTGGTCAGACGGTCATAGCGCCGGTTGAGCGAATAGGTCACCCCGGCGGGTTCCGCACAGGCGGGTTCGAGGAGGACGCCATGCGCGAATGACCGGTTGTCGAGTACCTCCCGGGCGATGCGGTCGGCCATGCAGGTGCCAATGGTGACGACGATGTCAGCCGTGCGGAGAGCGAGCCTGTCGACGATCCGGCGCAGGCGGGCGTCCAAGGCCCACGGATGCGAGGCGAGCTTCTGGTCCTGGAAATCATCCATGACCCAGGAAATCGTGTGCAGTTTGCGGCGCCCGAGCTTCCGGGCCACAAAAGGGGTGAGTCCGATCCCGGTCGGATAATCGACCGAGACGATCACCTGGGGATCATCCGGCAGCCGGGTCAGACCCACCGCGGTCTGAAGAAGGAACCTGCTCTCGGCCAGCAGATCACGAGCTTTGCCGAAGCCATAGCGCACCTGGGCAGCAATTCCTCCGTCCACGGGACGCGGGCGATGAGGATGCGTTCGGTCATCCATGCCATGCACGGAGGTCATCAGCCCCGCCGCCTGCAGACGTCCGGCAAGCTGGTGGACAACACGAGCGGTCGCGTCAGCTGGGCGATTGGCGCCCTTGTAGAGAAAGACCACTTGTGCCGCCAGCGGCTTGTTCGAATCCGTACGCATCCCGGTCATAGTAGGCCGCGAAGATCTTCGAAAGCGGGCGGCGCGCAGGAGGAAAGTGCCTCCTTCTCCTGCCAGCAATGATCCAAAAGGAGGACGCCCGGGGCGGCTCACTCCTCCAGATAGGGCACGAATTCGGCCGCCACCTCGGGGTGGACGCGGGCCACGATGCGCGTTCCCTCGGCGGTGTGTTCGGTGGTGAGGAACTCGCCGGAACGATGGATCTTGTCGAGGAGATCTCCGCGGCTGTACGGCACCAGCGCCCTGAACTCGATCTCCGGGCGCGGAAGGCGCCCATCAATGACGTGCTTGAGGTCCTCGATCCCCGCACCGGTCCGTGCCGACACCACCACCGCGTCCGGAAATCGGGTGCGCAGCAACTGAAGGTTCTCCTCCGGTGCACGGTCCGCCTTGTTGATCACCAGCAGTTCCGGATTGTCCCCGGCACCGATGTCGTTGAGCACTGTGCGGACCGCGGAGATCTGGCCGAGCGGATCGGCATCGGCGCCATCGACGACGTGGACCAGCAGGTCGGCGTCGGTCGATTCCTCCAGTGTCGACGCGAACGCTTCCACCAGGTCGTGGGGCAGGTGGCGGACGAATCCGACGGTGTCGGTGAGCGTGTAGACCCGCCCATCCTCCGTCTCGGTCCGTCGAGTGGTCGGGTCGAGGGTGGCGAAGAGAGCATCCTCGACGAGTACGCCGGCCCCGGTCAGCCGGTTGAGCAACGACGACTTGCCCGCGTTCGTGTATCCCACGATCGCCACCGAGGGCACCCTGTGCCGGCGGCGCTCCGCCCGTTTGGTCTCGCGGGTGGCGTCCATGTCGCGGAGCTTGGCCCGGAGCTGCGCGATGCGGGAATGGATCCGCCGCCGGTCGGTCTCCAGCTTGGTCTCACCGGGACCCCGGCCGCCGATGCCGGCCCCACCCGCGGCCTGCCCACCGGCCTGGCGGGACAGGTTGCCGCCCCAGCCGCGAAGCCGCTGCTTCAGATAATTGAGTTGGGCGAGCTCGACCTGGGTCTTGCCCTCCACGGACTTGGCGTGCTGGGCGAAGATGTCGAGGATCAGCGAGGTTCGGTCGATGACCTTGACCTTGATCTCGTCCTCCAGGTTGCGGAGCTGGGCAGGACTGAGTTCACCGTCGCAGATGACAGTGTCCGCGCCCGTGGCCACGACGACCTCGCGAACCTCGGCGACCTTGCCCCGGCCGATATAGGTCGCCGGATCGGGCTTCGAACGGCGCTGGACCAATCCCTCCAGCACCTGTGAGCCCGCCGTCTCGGCAAGCTGTTTGAGCTCGGCCATCGCGTTGTCGGCGTCCTCCTGTGACCCGGACGTCCACACCGACACCAGGACGACCCGCTCGAGCAGGAGCTGGCGATACTCGACCTCGGTGATGTCGTCGAGCTCGGTGGACATCCCCGCCACGCGACGCAGCGAGTGACGCTCGGCCAGATCGAGCTGGTCGCCGTCATAGTCGGCATCGTCCGGGTCGTCGTCCGGCCAGTCGTCGTCCACGCCGACGTCCTCGAGCGGGTCGAGGTCGTCGGGGAATTCATCATTGAGGCGTGCTGTCATCGTCTCTCCACAATGACACGGCGCGCCCAACTATGCGAGCGAATAAGCCACCGGCGAAGAGGCGCCCGAAACGGCTCCGGGCAACCGAGCCCTCACCGCCCGTCGTCGAGTTGCACGTCCCCTCGAATGTGGACGACGGCCGGCCCGGTCATGAGCGCGCGGCCGATTACTCCGTCGGCAGCGGTCTGCAACTCGATGTGCAGCGTTCCCCCGGGGACATCGACCCGCCAATCGTTGCCACCGAAGGCGCGCTGCGCCGCCGCTGCCACCGCCACCGTGCCGGTTCCACAGGACCGGGTCTCCCCCACCCCGCGCTCGAACACACGCATCCGCACGTGGGCCGGTCCCACGACCTCGACGAACTCGACGTTCACACCCTCGGGGAAGCGGGTGGCGTCGAACTCCGGCGCGATCGTGAGGTTCAGCCCAGCCACCTCCTCGACGAACGCCACCGCATGCGGATTGCCCACATCGACCTTCGTCGCGGTCATGGGGACACCCGCGAGCGACACCTGTGTCGGCTCCTCGTCCACCACCACCCGCCCCATATCGACGCGGATCCGGCCGTCACGCTGCATCGTCACGCGTTTCAGCCCGGCGCGAGTGCCCACGGGGATCTCGGGACCTGTGGCCAAACCCTCGTCGACCAGATAGCGGGCGAACACGCGTACCCCGTTCCCGCACATCTCCGACACCGAACCATCCGCATTGCGATAGTCCATGAACCACACGTGGGGATCGCCGTCCCACTCCGGGATCTGCGCACCGCGCACGACCCGCAGCAGGCCATCCCCGCCGAGTCCCGCGCGGCGATCACACAGCATCCGCACGTCCTCCGGTGTCGGGTTCGCCATCCCGTGGCGATCGAGCACGATCACAAAATCGTTCTCGGTCCCGTGCCCCTTGGCGATTCTCCAGCTGCGCATGGCACGAGGGTGTCACTCGCTCGTGGGCGTGTCCAACCCGGCCATCAGCACATCCACCCGGGCAACCAGGTCGTCGGCGAGGGCCGGGAGCCAGTGGATGCGGTGATCTCTGCGATACCAGCCCAACTGCTTGCGTGCGAACCGGCGCGTACCCACGATCGTGGCTTCCTTCGCCCCGGCCTCGGTCAGTTCCCCGTCCAGGAATTGGAGCACCTGGCGATACCCGAGCGCCCGCGAAGCCGTGAGTCCGTCGCGGAGTCCCTGCGGGATGAGCCGGCGTACTTCCGCCACGAGGCCGGCTGCCCACATCTCCTCCACCCGCGCCTCGATCCGGCGGTCGAGGTCCGAACGCTCCAGCTCCAGGCCGATCTGGACGACGCCCGGGAGCGCGTACGTCCATTCCGGCAGCGTCGGGGTGAAGCCCCCCGTGAGTTCGATGACCTCCAGCGCCCGGACGATGCGGCGGCCGTTGCCGGGCAGGATCCCGGCCGCGGTCCCGGGAGCCCGCTCGGCAAGCACCCGGTGGAGTGCTTCCGGTCCGATGCGTGCGAGCTCGGCTTCCCACCGCGCGCGTACGCCGGGGTCGGTGCCCGGAAACTCGAATTCATCGACGATCGCCCGCGTATAGAGGGCCGACCCGCCCACCAGGATCGGCAACACCCCCCGCGAGTGGCAGTCGGTGATGGCGGCCCTGGCCAGCTGCTGGAACTCGGCCACCGAGGCTGTCTCGGTGACCTCGGCGATGTCGATGAGATGGTGGGGGATCCCGCCACGCTCGTCCTCGGTGGGCTTCGCCGTGCCGATGTCCATGCCGCGATAGACGAGCATGGAGTCGGCATTGACGATCTCGGTGGGCTGGCCGCGTGCGACGCGGAGTTGGGCGTACGCGACCGCCAGCGACGACTTGCCGCTCGCGGTCGGGCCGATCAGGACGAGGGTCTGCTCCACCCGGCCAGTCTGCCCGACCTGCGCGAGGGTGCCCTGCCGACGCGAAGGGCCGCAAGCCATACTGGACTCGGGCCGTCACCCGGCGGCCTGTGGCACCGGCCGACCGGTCGGAAGTCGCGAACCCAGACCAAGGAGAACGACGCATGGGCATCTTCGACAAGGCCAAGGACTTCGCCTCGAAAAACCCGGACAAGGCCGACGGCATCGTCGACAAGGCCGGCGACATGATCGACCAGCGCACCGGCGGCAAGCATGCTGCGCACGTCGACAAGGGGCAGGACTTCGTGAAGGGCCAGTACGGCGGCGGCCGGACCCCGGCCGACACCCCGGCGCCCAACCCCGAAGCGCCCGAGGGCAATTTGCCCCCTGGGAACACCCCCGAGCCGGGTGCACCGGGCCAACAGCCGCCCGCCTGATCAATCCCCCAAAGGAGAAGGCCGCTCACCCACGGTGGGCGGCCTTCGCCGTGCCGACACACGCCGGCGACCACAGCCGAGATCCCGAGCCGCGACGAGGGCCACGGACGGGGAGCCCTATCCCCTGATCGTCGGCAGCCCGAGATTGATCGCGGTCGACGCCGCAGCCGGCTTCGCATTGCGCGCTGCCCAGGCATCTCCCCCGCGCGTACGCCGCAGATTGGTGATCCCACCATCGGCGTTCAGGTGATGCGGCGCGGCGTAATCCACGACGGTTTCGGCGATGTCGCCGGGTCGTGGCCGAAACGCCGGGTCCTCGGGCACGGCGACGTGCACGAGCCGGTTGTCGCGGGCGCGACCCGACATCCGCGACGTCGCGGCGTCCTTCCGTCCTTCGTTGTCGGCAAACATGACCTCCACGCGCTCGCCGAGGAACGTCTTGTTCTCGTCCCAGGCGATGCCGTCGACCAGATCGACCAGCCGCCGGTAGCGCTCGGACACCAGTTCCTTCGGGACCTGGTCGGGCATGGTCGCAGCCGGCGTACCCGGACGAATCGAGTATTGGAAGGTGAAGGCGGCCGCGAAGCGGGCCTGCTCGACCACGGCAAGGGTCTCGGCGAAGTCCTCCTCGGTCTCGCCGGGGAAGCCCACGATGATGTCGGTGGTGATGGCCGCCTCGGGCATCACCGCGCGAACTCGATCGAGGATCCCGAGGAAGCGCTCGCTCCGATAGGACCTCCGCATCGCCTTGAGGATGCGATCGGACCCGGACTGCAGGGGCATGTGCAGTTGGGGCATCACATTGGGGGTCTCGGCCATCGCGTCGATCACGTCATCGGTGAAGGCGGCGGGATGGGGTGAGGTGAACCGTACGCGTTCCAGCCCATCGATCTCGCCACAGGCCCGGAGGAGTTTCGAGAACGCCTGCCGGTCCCCGAACTCGACCCCGTAGGTATTGACGTTCTGTCCCAGGAGCGTGATTTCCTGTACGCCCTCGGCCACGAGCGCCCTGATCTCGGCAAGGATGTCGCCCGGGCGTCGGTCGGTCTCCTTGCCGCGGAGCGCGGGCACGATGCAGAACGTGCAGGTGTTGTTGCAGCCCACGGAGATCGAGACCCAGGCGGCGTACGCCGAGTCCCGGCGCGTGGGCAGGTTGGAGGGGAACGTCTCGAGTGCTTCCTTGATCTCAACCTGGGCTTCCTGCTGGATCCGGGCGCGTTCGAGCAGCGCGGGCAGGGAGCCGACGTTGTGCGTACCGAACACGACATCGACCCACGGGGCACGCTTGACGACCGTGTCCCGGTCCTTCTGCGCCATGCACCCGCCGACGGCGATCTGCATGCCCTCGTGGCGCCGTTTCACCTCGGCGAGGTGGCCGAGATTGCCATAGAGCCGGTTGTCCGCGTTCTCCCGCACCGCGCACGTGTTGAACACGACCACATCCGCGTCAACCCCTTTGGGGACAGGAACATAGCCGGCCGCATCCAGGAGACCCTGGATGCGTTCGGAGTCATGAACATTCATTTGACACCCGTATGTGCGCACTTCATAGGTGCGTGCGGGGGGCGTCGCGGAGTGTGGCACGGAGGCTTCAGTCGCGGTCATAGCACATCCAGGCTAACCGGAATTGAAACGCTGCCGTAATCATCAGGACCTACCGGAGCGTAGCTTCGTCGCCTAAGGTCCCTGCTATGACGCAGGATCCGGTGCTTCCGAAGGAGAACCCAGAACCCACCTCAGCGGCGGGCGGGCCCGGCTCTGGGCGGGGAATGCCAAAGAAGTTCGATCCGCTCGTTGTCATGGACAACGTGAACAAGCATTTCGGCCCCCTGCACGTGCTGAAAGACATCAACCTCACGATTGGCAAGGGTGAGGTGGTGGTGGTGATCGGGCCCTCGGGCTCGGGCAAATCCACACTGTGCCGCACCATCAACCGGCTGGAGACCATCGATTCCGGCTCGATCTCCATCGACGGCAAGACGCTGCCCGACGAGGGCAAGCCACTGGCCAAGCTGCGCGCGGACGTCGGCATGGTGTTCCAGTCGTTCAACTTGTTCGCGCACAAAACCATCCTCGAGAACTTGACCTTGGGCCCGATCAAGGTGCGCAAAATCCCCTCCACCAAGGCCAAGGAAGAGGGCATGAAGCTCCTCAAGCGGGTGGGCGTGGACGACCAGGCCGGCAAATATCCGGCACAACTGTCGGGCGGGCAGCAGCAGCGGGTGGCCATCGCCCGCGCGCTCGCGATGAACCCCAAGGTGCTCCTGTTCGATGAGCCCACATCCGCCCTCGACCCGGAGATGGTCAACGAGGTCCTGGACGTGATGGTGGATCTCGCCAAGCAGGGCATGACGATGGTCGTCGTGACCCACGAGATGGGCTTCGCCCGCAAGGCCGCGGACCGGGTGGTGTTCATGGCCGACGGCCAGATCGTCGAGGAGAACATCCCCGACGAGTTCTTCACCAATCCGCAAAGCAGTCGTGCCAAGGATTTCCTCGGCAAGATCCTCACCCACTGAGCCACACCCCAGAGTCCGCTCGCACTCGAACAACGGAGGAACGATGATGTCCAAGTCCAAGATCTTCGCCGGCCTTGCCACCATTGGCCTGCTGGCGACGATGTCCGCATGCAACACCACCCCTGGCGCGACACCGGCCGGTCCCGGTGCGGGCGGTGACAACGGCGATGGTGCTGGTGGTGGTGGCACCGTCAACGTCGGCATCAAGTTCGACCAGCCGGGTCTGGGGCTGAAGGAGGCCACGGGATATACGGGATTCGATGTCGAGGTCGCCAACTATGTGACCAAGGAACTCGGTTATGACAACGTGAACTTCATCGAGACGCCATCCGCCCAGCGCGAGACGATGATCCAGGGCGGACAGGTCGACATGATCTTCGCCACTTATTCGATCACCGACGCCCGCAAGGAACGCGTGTCCTTCGCCGGGCCCTATTTCATCGCCGGTCAGGATCTCTTGGTCAAGGCCGACAACACCGACATCACGGGCCCCGACACCCTCGACGGCAAGCGGCTGTGCTCGGTGACCGGCTCGACCCCGGCCAAGCGGATCAAGGACGAACACTCGCAGGGCGTGCAGTTGCAGGAGTTCGACACCTATACCAAGTGCGTCGATGCGCTGAACTCCGGCACGGTTGATGCGGTCACCACCGACAACGTGATCCTCGCGGGCTATGCGGCCCAAGAGCAGTACGCCGGCAAGCTCAAGGTCGTCGGCGCCCCGTTCTCCGAGGAGAAATATGGCGTCGGCATCAAGAAGGGCGACGTCGAGACCTGCGAAAAGGTCAATGCCGCGCTGCAGAAGATGGTCGAGTCCGGCGAGTGGGAGAAGGCACTGGAGAAGACCGTGGGCGCCTCGGGCTTCACCCCGGATGCCGCCACCAATCCGCCCGAGCCGGAAGCCTGCTCCTGACCTGTTCGGGTCGGCCCGGATGCACACGCACCGGGCCGGCCCGGCATCACCACCGCACCACAACCAGGGGAATCCGTGGACGGAATCACTACGCTGTTCAGCGAGTACAACGTCTTCGCCGCGTTCGGCATGACGCTGCTGCTGACCATCCTTTCGGCGATCGGGGCGCTCCTCCTCGGGACCATCGTCGCGATCATGCGCGTGAGCCCGGTCCCCTTCCTGCAGCGCCTCGGTGCGTTCTATGTGAACGTCGTGCGCAACACCCCGCTCACCCTGATCGTCGCCTTCTGCGCCCTCGGGTTCTATTTCGGGATGAACCTGTCCCCCTTGCCCCCCTCCGTTGCGATGTCGTGGCACATCTTCACGTGGGGTGTGATCGCGCTTTCGGTCTATCACGCGGCCTTCGTGACTGAGGCACTGCGCTCCGGAGTGAACACGGTCCCCCAGGGCCAGGCCGAAGCCGCCCGCGCGATCGGGCTGGACTTCGGGATGAGCCTGCGCGAGGTCGTGCTTCCCCAGGCATTCCGGGGTGCAATCGCGCCGCTGGGCAACACGCTGATCGCGCTCACCAAGAACACCACGGTCGTCGCGACGATCGGCGTCGCCGAGGCGGCCCACATGATGAGCAACATGATCGAGTTCAACCCCGACCTGCTCTACCTCATCTTCGCGATCATCGCGTTCGGCTTCGTCGTGCTCACCCTGCCGACCGGCATCTTCTTCACCTCGATGTCCCGGCGTCTGGCGGTGCAGCGATGAGTGCCGAAGCAACCGTCCTCTTCGACGCGCCGGGGCCGAAAGCCCGGCGGCGTTATCTGCTGCTCACCATCGGTACGCTGCTCCTGCTGATCGCCGCCATCATCGGTGTGGTCTATGGACTGCAGAGACAACTCGCCCCGGCCAATTGGGTGCCCTTCACTGAGGCTCCGACCTGGACGCTCTATATCCTCCCCGGCCTGCTCGGCACCCTGCAGGCAGCGCTGATCGCCGTGGTGCTCGCCAGCGCCCTGGGCTTGCTGCTCGGCGCTGCCCGGCTCTCGCCGAAGAAGTGGCTCAGCGTTCCGGGCGGCATCCTGGTCGAGTTCTTCCGGGCCGTGCCGGTCCTGGTCATGATGCTGTTCGCCTTTTTCGTGTTGCTCTATGGCCAGATCCTCACCGGCTACATGCTGACGCTGACCGCCGTCGTGACGGGGCTGACGTTCTACAACGCCGCCGTGATCGCCGAGCTCATCCGTTCCGGCGTCCACTCCCTGCCACGCGGACAGAGTGAGGCGGGCCTGGCGGTCGGTCTCACCCGCGGCCAGACGCTGCGGACGATCCAGATGCCACAGGCCATCCGCGCCATGCTGCCCTCGTTGGTCACGCAGCTAGTCGTGGTCCTGAAGGACAGCGCGCTGGGTTACATGATCGGGTACGCCGAACTGCTGCGCGCCTCCCAGACCCTCGCCTCAGTCCGCGGCAACCTCATGGTGTCTTTCATCGTTGCCGGACTCATTTTCGTCATCCTGAACTACGCGCTCACGGGCTGCGCCCAGTGGCTCGAGCGGCGCATGTCGCGGCGCACCTCCGGCAAAGCCACCGCTGCCCCGGTCGCAACCGAGAACGCGCCGCTCTGAGCCGACGCCGTCGATCGACAAGAACCCCCACACCCGCCAGGGAGTGGGGGCTTCTTGCGGTCCGGCCAAGGTCCGTCCATCAGCGAAAGGCGTGGTGGTGAGCACACCGGCTCAGCGGGCCAACTCCGTGGCACGGGACTCACGCACAACGGTCACACGAATGTTGCCGGGATAAGTGAGCTCTTCTTCGATCTGCTTGACGATGTCACGAGCAAGGATCTGGGCCTCGATGTCATCCACGTGTTCGGGTGACACCATGACCCGGACCTCCCGGCCGGCCTGCATCGCGAAGACCTTCTCGACACCGGGGTGAGCGCCGGCGATCTCCTCCAGCCGCTCAAGCCTGTGGACATAGGACTCCAGCGATTCTCGGCGAGCACCCGGACGCCCGCCGCTGATGGCATCGCAGGCTTGGGTGAGAATCGCCTCGACCGTGCGTGGTTCCACTTCGTTGTGGTGCGCTTCGATGGCGTGGACGATGTCGGGATGTTCACCATATTTCCGGGCAAGGTTGGCGCCGATGATCGCGTGCGTGCCCTCCACCTCGTGGGTCAGGGCCTTGCCGATGTCATGGAGGAACGCGGCGCGTTTGCAGGCCTCGACATCGAGATGCAGCTCGGCAGCCATCACCCCGGCAAGATGGGCACACTCGACCAAGTGCTTCAAGACGTTCTGGCCATAGGAGGTGCGATAACGCAACGCGCCCAGGACCGGGACCAGCTCCGGGTGAAGATCGGAGATGCCGACCTCGGTCAGGGCGTCCTCGGCTGCCCGGACGCAACGCTCGGCGATCCGCCCACGGCTGCGTTCGAAGACTTCTTCGATCCGTGCCGGGTGGATCCGGCCGTCGGCCACCAACTCGGTGAGTGTGAGTCGGGCAGTCTCCCGACGAACCGGGTCGAAACACGAGAGCAGGACGCTGCCAGGAGTGTCGTCAATCATCACGTTGACTCCGGTGACCTGTTCGAAGGCCCGGATGTTGCGACCTTCCCGTCCGATGATGCGACCCTTCATCTCGTCACCGGGGAGTTCGACCGTTGATACGACTGATTCCGCGGTCTGTTCCGAGGCGACCCGCTGGATCGTGGACACGATGATGTGCTGGGCCCGGCTCTCTGCCTCCCGGATGGCATCATCCTCGATCTTGCGGGCCAGCACTGCGCCCTGGCGCCGAGCCTCAAGCTCGATCTCATTGACCAGTTCGGACCGTGCCTGTGCTGCAGTCAGTTCACCGACGCGTTCGAGTTCTGTTCGACGCTCCTGCTCGAGATCCGCGAGCACTCGCTCCCGGTTGTCCAGCTCGAGTTGGCGCGCATCAAGGGCCAGTGCCCGCTCGTCGTGGCTGCGCGCCTCGCTGTCCAAGCGTTCTTCCCGCAGCGCGAGACGCTGGTCTCGACGGTCACCGGCTGCTCGCAATTCGCGGATCTCCGCACGTTGCTTGTCGAGTTCGCGTGCCGCTTCATGCAAGCGCCTCTGCTCCTCCACGCGCTCGCGTCGCACCTCATCGCGCGCTGCCTCCACCTCGCGCAGCAACTCATCGGCGCTCGCCCGCGTTTCCCGGTCCTGTTCCTCGGCGATTGCCCGCAACTTGCTCAGCTCGGCCTCAAGTCGATAACGCTCTTCCTGTCGCCAGACCTCGCGTTCGCGCTCGCGTTCGACGCCGGCCTGTCGCCCTCTGCGCATGGTCAGCGAGAGTCCGACCAGGGCGGTCACTACCAGCACGAGCACGACCAGCTGCATAATGTCCCAACCGCCCATGCCCGCCTCCGTCAACTCTTCAGGACTCCTTGTCCACGCTGCCACGAGCCACGTTCGGGGACGGACCCAGATCCCCTATTCGTGCGATGGGGCGCGATCCAGGTCACTGCCACTTCGGAATGCACCGGCATCGGACTGCGAGAAGCCTCACCTCAGCAGGCTAAACGGGCTCACTGCGGGATTCAAGGAAAGATGTCCCCCGAGTCGTCACCCCCCTCGACTTCGAACGTCAACTCGCGCAGGATGCTGCCGACCACATCACCGGAGAAGCCGCGCCGAGCGAGTGCGCCCGCGATCCGCCGCCGCTGCACGTGGGCTTCGAGCCCCCGACAGGATCTGAGCTTCTTCTGCGCGAGCGCACGAGCCGCTGCGCGTTCGTCCTCACCGGACACACGGCCCACAGCCTCTTCGACGAGCTCCTTGTCCACCCCCTTGCGCCGGAGTTCTCGGCGCAAGCCGGTCTTCGACATCTGTCGGCGCTGTTGACGGGAATCCACCCAGGCGTCGGCAAACTCGGCGTCATTGATCAGGCCGACCTCGGTCATCCGGTCGAGGACCGCCGAAGCAGCCTCCTCCGGAACGTTGCGGCGCTGCAACGCGTCCGCCAACTCCTGCCGAGTTCTGGCCTGCATGGTGAGCATGCGCAGCACGATGGACCGCGCCACCTCTTCGGGGTCAGCGTCCCGTTGTGCCGCTGACGCCCGCTCCCGACCGTCCGAGGCGGTCAGAACTCCACCTCACCGGTCTCGGGGTCAATCCCGGCAGGCACTTCTTCCTTCGACACTCCGATGCCAAGCTTTTCCTTGATCTTGCGCTCGATCTCGTTTGCAACGTCAGGATTGTTCTTCAGGTAGTTGCGGGCGTTCTCCTTGCCCTGACCGAGTTGGTCCGACTCATAGGTGAACCAGGCGCCGGCCTTGCGGATCAGACCCTGATCCACGCCCATGTCGATCAGGCTGCCCTCGCGCGAGATGCCCTGACCATAGAGAATGTCGAACTCGGCCTGCTTGAACGGGGGCGCCACCTTGTTCTTCACCACCTTGACGCGCGTCCGGTTGCCGACCATGTCCTGTCCGTCCTTGAGCGTCTCGATGCGACGCACATCGAGGCGGACAGACGAATAGAATTTGAGCGCGCGCCCGCCCGTGGTCGTCTCGGGGGATCCGAACATCACGCCGATCTTCTCGCGCAACTGGTTGATGAAGATGGCGGTCGTGCCGGCACCGTGGAGCGCACCGGTCATCTTGCGCAGCGCTTGGCTCATGAGACGCGCCTGCAGACCGACGTGGCTGTCACCCATCTCGCCCTCGATCTCGGCGCGGGGAGTCAGTGCAGCGACCGAATCGATGACCACCAGCGCCAGCGCACCGGAGCGGACCAGCATGTCCGCGATCTCCAGCGCCTGCTCCCCGTTGTCGGGCTGGGACACCAGCAACGCGTCGGTGTCGACGCCGAGCTTCTTGGCATAGTCCGGGTCCAGGGCATGTTCGGCATCGATGAAGGCACAGATGCCGCCGAGCGCTTGGGCGCTGGCGATCGCGTGCAGCGCAACCGTCGTCTTGCCGGAGGATTCGGGGCCATAGATCTCAACAACACGTCCTCGGGGCAGACCGCCGATGCCGAGGGCGATGTCCAGTGCCACAGAGCCGGTCGGGATCGCCTCGATCGGCACATAGGCACGCTCCCCCAGGCGCATGACCGATCCCTTGCCGTGCTGCTTGTCGATCTGCGCGAGCGCCGTCTCGAGTGCCTTGTGACGGTCGGCAACAGCCATGGTCGTCTCCTTCTCAGACCCCGAACTGCAGCCCGGGAGATAGTCGTTCACTGTCAACCAGCACGTTATGCAGCGCCACTGACATTTTCTGCAGCGAAGCACTCGTCTGTGGACGGTGCTCGGTGGTCCGTGCCGCCTGTGGAGAAGATACCGAACAAGTGTTCGAACGCAAATCACATGGTGGGCGTGTTCTCCGATCGCCCGCCGGCATCGACCTTTCAGCGTTCGACAGCGGGAAGCTCCAGGGCTTCCCAGACAACACGCCAGATCGCCTTGCACGGCACCCCCGCATCCAGGGCCTCCCGGACCGTGCGATTGCCGAGCCCGGCGAGATTCGTCTGATCCGCCCACACCTGGGCGTACGCCGACCCCAGATGACGACTTAGTCGCGCCCACAGATCCGTCTCTCGCACTGCGGCAGTCTATGCGGATTGTCCGCACGCGCACCCGACTCGACGAGGGCGTGGACCCCGCAGAGGGACCGGAGCAACCACAGAAGGGAGGAAGCCGTCGGACACCCCTGACAGACTGTGCACCATGTCCGACCCGACCGGCCCCGATCCCCTGGCGGGTTTCGGCGCGGCCACCCGCGAATGGTTCACGAACTCGTTCGCCGCGCCGACGCCGGCCCAGGCCGAGGCGTGGCGGGCCATCCACTCCGGTGAACACGCTCTGGTCGTCGCCCCGACCGGCTCCGGCAAGACCCTGGCGGCTTTTCTCGCAGCCCTTGACGATCTGGCTCAAGACCATGACCCGACCCATAGATGTCGAGTCCTTTATGTGTCACCACTCAAAGCTCTGGCCGTTGACGTCGAGCGCAACCTCCGCGCGCCTTTGCGAGGCATCGAGCAGGCGTCGCTGCGACTCGGCCTGGCGGTCCCTGACATCCGGGTGGGCGTGCGGTCCGGGGACACGCCTGCCGCAGAGCGCCGGCGACTGATCGCTCATCCTCCCGACATTCTCATCACCACCCCCGAATCGTTGTTCCTCATGGTGACATCGGGAGCGCGCGAAGCCCTGCGCGGTGTGCGTACGGTCATCATCGACGAGATCCATGTGCTCGCCGCCACCAAACGAGGCGCCCACCTGGCACTGTCGCTGGAGCGGTTGGCTGCGCTCACCGAGTCACCTCTGCAGCGGATCGGATTGTCGGCGACGGTACGCCCGGCCGAGCGCGTGGCGGATTTCCTGCACGCGACCGAGGACGTACGGGTCGTTGCGCCACCGGCACCGAAGGTCTGGGAGCTTGACATCAGGGTTCCCGTTGACGATCTGGCAGCCCCCGATGACGGCAACGAACCGGGCGAACCCCGCAGCGGATCGATCTGGCCCCACGTGATCGAGCAGATCCTGGACATCGTCCTTGAGCACCGCTCAACGATTGTGTTCGTCAATTCCCGCCGGCTCGCCGAACGTGTGACCGCCCGACTCAATGAGTTGTGGGCGGAACGGCAGGGCGTCGCGTTGCCCGGCAACCCCACGCCGGCCCAGTTGATGGCCCAGTCGGGCGCGAGTCGGGGCGCCGACGGGGGGCCGGGGATCGTGGCGCGCTCCCATCACGGCTCGGTGAGCAAGGAACAGCGCGCGCTGGTGGAAGCAGACCTCAAGTCGGGCATCCTCCGCTGTGTCGTCGCGACGAGTTCCCTCGAACTCGGCATCGACATGGGCGCCGTGGACGTGGTGGTCCAGGTGGAAGCACCACCCTCGGTGGCCAGCGGGCTTCAGCGCATCGGGCGTGCCGGCCACCACGTGGGTGCGGTCTCGAAGGGTGTCTTCTTCCCGACCCATCGGGGAGATCTCGTCGAGACGGCCCTTGTCGTCCAACGGATGCGAGAGGGTCTGATCGAGGAGGTCGCCGAGCTGGACAACCCCCTCGATGTGCTTGCCCAGCAGATCGTGGCCATCACCGCCGGAGAGTCGCTGAAGGCCGACGATCTGTTCGCGCTGATCCGTCGGGCAGCGCATTTCACGCGGCTGCCGAGGTCGGCCTTCGAGGCGGTGCTCGACATGCTCTCGGGTCGCTATCCCAGCGAAGACTTCGCGGAGCTGCGCCCGCGACTCATCTGGGATCGCGAGTCCGGATTGCTCACCGCCCGCCCGGGTGCGCAACGGCTGGCCGTGACCTCCGGCGGCACCATCCCCGATCGTGGTCTGTTCGGGGTCTTCTTGGTCGGCGAGGGTACCGCCCGCCGGGTGGGCGAGCTGGACGAGGAGATGGTGTATGAGTCCAGGGTCGGCGATGTGTTCACGCTCGGCACGACGTCCTGGCGCATCGAGGCCATCACCCATGACCAGGTGCAGGTCTCCCCGGCCCCCGGCATCCCCGGTCGGCTGCCGTTCTGGAAGGGTGACTCCCCCGGTCGCCCCGTGGAGCTCGGCCTCGCCCACGGCACCTTCCTCAGAGAATTGATCTCCGATCCGGGCCAGGCTGCATCCACCCTCGCCGACCGCGGCCTCGATGCTCGTGCCGTCGAGAATCTCCTGCGCTATCTCACCGAGCAGCAGGAGGTGACGGGTGCCCTCCCCACCGACACCACGCTCGTGCTCGAGCGCTTCCGTGACGATCTCGGCGACTGGCAACTATGTCTCCACTCGGGGCTCGGCACGCCGGTGCTCTCGGCGTGGGCGCTGGCGATCGGTCGCAACGCCCGCGATCAGCACGGGGGCGATGTGCACGCCACCGCCACCAACGACGGCATTGTCATCAGGATCCCCGACACGGACGGACAGCCCCCGGGGGCGGAATTGTTGATGTTCGATCCTGATGAGCTGATCCGACTGGTCACCGAAGAGGTGGGAGGATCAGCCCTCTTTGCCTCCCGTTTCCGGGAGTGCGCAGCCCGCGCGCTGCTGCTCCCCCGCCGTGACCCTCGCGCACGTGCACCTCTGTGGCAACAGCGAATGCGCGCAGCCCAACTGTTGTCGGTCGCCGCTGGCCATCCGGAGTTCCCCATCACGTTGGAGACCATGCGGGAGTGTCTGCACGATGTCTTTGATCTGCCCGGGCTCGAGCGGGTCCAGCGTGCCCTGCAGGCACGGGAGATCCGGGTCGTCGAGGTGGAGACACGGAGTCCTTCTCCCTTCGCACGTTCCTTGCTTTTCGGCTATGTGGGGCAGTTCGTCTATGAAGGGGATACGCCCCTCGCCGAGCGGCGGGCCGCCGCCCTCAGCCTGGACACCGCACTGCTGGCCGAGCTGCTGGGCACCGATGGGTTCAGTCAGGTGCTCGATCCTGACATCATCGTCCGTGTCGAATCCGAGCTCCAGGGTCTGGCAGATGATCGTCAGGCCGCCACGGTCGAGCAGCTGTTCGACCTCATCCGCACGGCTGGCCCGTTCGGCCTTGAAGAGCTCGCTGCGCGGAGCACCGACCTCGATGTCACGGCCGCGACCGACCACCTGATCCGGGACCGCCGGATCGCTCCCGTCCGCATCGCCGGCCAGCACAGGTTCGCCGTGGTCGAGGATCTGCCGAGACTCGTGGACGGGGTCGGCGTGCCGGCGCCGCCAGGCTTCGGGGTGAGTCCGGCGAACGGCGATCCGATCGAGGATCTTGTGCTGCGCTGGGCCCGCACCCACGGACCGTTCGATGCGCACACCGTGGCGGACCGCTATGGACTGGCCCGCGGACTCGTCAACGCTGCCTGCCGGCGGCTCGCCGATGCCGGGACTCTGGTGCACAACCGATTCACGGAGAACCCGGAGCCGCTGTGGTGTCACCATCGGGTGCTGGCACTGATCAAACGGCGGAGCCTCGCTGCGTTGCGCTCGGCAGTGGAGCCTGTGGATCAGACAACGTACGCACGCTTCCTGCCGATGTGGCAGGGCGTCGGCAGCGGCGCCCGGGGAGTCGATGGGCTGCTGGGCGTCATCGATCAGCTGGCCGGGTGCGCGGTCCCGGCCAGCATGTGGGAATCGCTGGTATTGCCCTGTCGGGTCGTCGACTATGCCCCGGCGTTTCTCGATGAGGTCCTCGCTTCCGGAGAGGCGGTGTGGACCGGGGACGGCGCGATCGGGGACTCGGATGGGTGGGTACGCCTGTGGCCCGCGGAGCTGGTCGCCCCACCCACGCGTCCACTTCCGGAGTCTGCTGCCGCGCTGGCGTTGTGGGAACGCCTCAGTGGCGGCGGGGGCTGGTTCTTCGACGATCTCATCACCGACGAACTCGGCCGCGCGGATTGGGAGCGCGGCCTCTGGGAATTGGTGTGGGGAGGTCGGGTCAGATCCGACACGTTTGCCCCGATCCGTGCACTCGCCGGTCAGGGCTCGCTCAAGACCCGCAGGGCCCCACGCACCCGATCCCGCAGGGGCATGCTCCGAGCCAGTCGCCGGACGGTCACGGGTGCTGCGGCTCCCCGGGTTGCCGGACGGTGGGCCGCAGTCGGGGAACCGGTACCAGCGGACCGCTTGGACCAACTCCTGCTGCTCCTCGATCGGCACGGTGTGGTCACCCGGGGCGGAGTCCTCTCCGAGCAATCCAACAGCTCGTTCACGCCGACCTATCGTGGGCTCAGCCAGCTCGAGGATGCGGGTCAGTGCCTGCGGGGCTATTTCATCGATGGTCTCGGCGCTGCCCAGTTCGCCGCTTCGGGCACGGTGGACCGCCTACGCGAACAGCCGGAGACGGGTGCTGTGGTCCTCGCCGCAACCGACCCGGCGAATCCCTATGGCGCGGCGCTCCCATGGCCGGAACGAGGCCACGGTCATCGGCCCGGACGAAAACCGGGTGCGTTGGTTCTCCTCTCCAATGGGAGCCTGGTGGGCTATGTGGAGCGGGGTGCAAAGACCTTGCTGACGTTCTCCGTGGAGCCACAGGAACTGACTGCCGTTCTCGACGAACTCGTCAGGGTTGCGGCACGCGCCCAGATCCCTGACATCACCCTGGAACGGGTCGACGGGCGCCACGTGTTCGAGGATCAGCAGATCAGAGCCGCACTCGAAACGGTCGGATTTGTGATGACGCCGCAGGGCATGACACTTCGCACTCGATGAACCGGTCCGTGCGTCCCTCTGGGATTCAGGCAGCGGCTGCTTGGACCTCGAGGGGCATCTCCTGCACCGCGCACTTCTCGCTCATGATCGAGAGCAACGTCGACAACGGAAGATCGAGCGAACCGCAGATGGCTGCCAGGAGTTCGCTGGAGGCTTCCTTCTGTCCTCGTTCAACCTCCGACAGATAACCGAGGCTGACACGGGCGGAGGCCGAGACTTCACGCAGGGTCTTCCCCTGCGCTGCGCGTTCGGAGCGCAAGGTCTCACCGACCAACTCACGCAAGAGCATCGGCTTCACCACTTCCTCGACCATGAATCGACTCTACCCAACGACCGGCACTGACGCACAGGCACCATCACCAACGATGCAGCGATTCGTTCTATTCCGGAGCTCCGTCCTGCTGCGGCACGTCACCTTGGACGAGCGCAAGGGCCAGCTCGAGTGCCTCGCGCACGGCTGCTGCGCGGATCTCGGGCCTTCCCCCGACCAGATGCAAACGCTGGGCGCCGGATTCGCCACCGGTGACCGACCAACCGAGCCAGACCGTGCCCGGTGGTTGGCCCTCCTGCGTCGCGGGCCCAGCCACTCCGGTGAGCGCCAGCCCCACATCGGCCCCGCACCGTTTTGCTGCACCTTCCGCGAGCGCCCGGGCGGTCGTGGCGGCCACCGCGCCATCCTGTTCGATCACCTCTGCCGGCACTCCGCCCAGAGTGTGTTTGACGTCGGTCGCATAAGTGATCAGACCTCCCCGATAGATCAAGGAGGCACCCGGCACCGAGGTGACGGTCGCGCCCAGCAGTCCCCCGGTCAAGGATTCCGCTGTCGCAAGCGTCCGTCCGACCGCACTCGCGGCCAGCACCACGGCCCGGGCGAGCCCCAGGCCTTCCTGATCGAGGATCACGGCTGTCCGTCCCCACGGTGGCTCATGGCTGCTTCTTCTCCTGATCGAAAGCACCCCGGACATAGTCGATGCCGGTGATGACGGTGACGATCGTGGCCAGGGCCATCACCAGCCAGGAGAACACCTCGGGCAGCGCCGCGAGAGTCAATGGGGTTCCCCATGCATAAGCCGGCAACGGCAACAGATACAGAGCGAGCGCCACCGCCTGCAGCACCGTCTTGAGTTTTCCACCCCTGTTGGCTGCCAGCACGATTCCACGGCGCAACAACAGGAACCTCATCAAGGTGATGCCCCACTCGCGGACCAGGATGATGATGGTCACCACCCAGGACAGCTCACCCAGGATGCTCAACCCGACGAAGGCCATCCCGGTGATGGCTTTGTCGGCGATGGGGTCGGCGATCTTGCCGAAGTTGGTCACCAGATTGGCGCGCCGGGCCCACCATCCGTCAACCATGTCGGTCAGGATCGCGAGCACGAAGACGACTGTGGTCCAGATCCGCCAGTTCTGTTCCTGCCCGTGAGCCAGGAGCATCCACGCGAACACCGGCACGACGAGCAGTCGCAGGCTGGTCAGGACATTGGGGCCGTTCAACGAGGAGGGCGCAGCTTCCGTTGTCATGACGCAGTCACTTTCACGATGAGATCGACCCCTTCGCTGTCCACGACGACTCCTTCGACGATCGTCCCGATGGCGGGTGCGAAATCCAGCACGTCGCTGGCCACCAATTCGCAACTGCCGTCCACCTCAGGGCCCTGGTGCTCCGCGCGGCCCACGATGGCACCGTCGGAATCGACTTCCTCCACCAGCACCCGGACACGTTCTCCCAAGCGCTCCTCGGCGCGTTGATCGACCAGGTGATCCGCCAGATCGGCGATATGCGCGCGTCGCTCCTCAATGGTGTCTCGATCCAGCTTGTCGCTCAGGGACGCAGCCTCGGTGCTGTCCTCGTCGGAATATCCGAAGACTCCGATCGCGTCGAGGCGTGCCGCTTCGAGAAAGTCCTCCACGATCTGCACGTCGGCATCCGTTTCACCGGGGAAACCGAGGATGAAGTTGGAGCGGATCCCGGCCGTCGGGGCGACCCGGCGTACCGAATCGATCAGGCCCAGGAACTGTTCCGCATCACCGAACCGCCGCATCCGACGCAGCACCGGACCGGAGGCATGCTGGAACGACAGGTCGAAATAGGGCACGACCTTGTCGGTCGCCACCATCGCCTCGATGAGGCTGGGCCGGGTTTCGGCCGGCTGCAGATAGCTCACCCTGATCCACTCCAGCCCATCGATCCTGGACAGGTCGCCGAGAAGGGTTTCGAGGAGGCGGAGGTCGCCGAGGTCCTTGCCGTACGACGACGAATTCTCACTCACCAGGAAGATCTCCTTGACCCCCTGGTCAGCGAGCCAGCGCGCTTCGGCGAGAACGTCGGTGGGCCGTCGCGAGAGGTACGCCCCCCGGAACGCCGGAATCGCACAGAAGGCACAGCGTCGGTCGCAACCGGAGGCCAGTTTGAGCGGCGCCATGGGTCCGGACTCGAGCCGTCGCCGCAGGACGCGGGCGCCATAGGCCTCACCCGCCTGGGCACCGACTGCGGCGTACTCATCCCCATGCCCCGGCACCGGAGTATGTCCACCGGAATGGCGGGCGACGGGGCTGAGGGGCAGGAGGGTACGCCGATCCCGCGGCACGTGCGACTGATGCGCCTGGCCACCCATGATCGAGTTGAGCCGCTCGGCGATGTCCGCGTAGTCGTCGAAGCCGAGAACGGCATCCGTCTCGGTCAGTTCGCCGGCGAGCTCCTGGCCATAGCGCTCGGCCATGCAACCGACGGCCACGACCGCCTTGGCCCGGCCCTGGTCCTTGAGGTCCGCCGCAGCCATCAACGTATTGATCGAATCCATCTTGGCGGCCTCGATGAACCCGCAGGTGTTCACCATCACTGCGTCGGCGTCGGCGGGTTCGTCGACCAGCCGGAACCCGCCGGCCTCGAGCCGCGCCGCGAGTTCCTCGGAGTCGACCTCGTTGCGTGCGCAGCCGAGAGTGACCAAGTGGACGGAGGTCAGGGTGTCGTCAGTCATCGTCGGCCATTCTCCCACGTCCGGCCGGGTGCCGAGCCCCGCGTTCTGCTGTCAGGAGGCCTGCAGGTTCGCCATCACGTCATCAAGATCGTCCGGCTTGACCAGCACCTCACGCGGCTTGGATCCCTCGGAGGGACCGACCACGCCCCGTGTCTCGAGGATGTCCATGAGTCGCCCTGCCTTGGCGAACCCGACCCGCAACTTGCGCTGCAGCATCGACGTTGACCCGAGCTGCAGGTTGACCACGAGTTGCACGGCTTCCAACACGAGCTCGAGGTCGTCACCGATGTCCTCGGCGACCTTCTTCTCGGCGCCGGCAGCGCCGGTCACGTTGTCCTCATAGGTCGGGGTGAGCTGCGCGGTGACGTGCTTGACGACCTCGCGGATCTCCTTCTCCCCCACCCACGAGCCCTGCACACGAACCGGCTTGCTCGACCCCATCGGGAGGAACAACCCATCGCCCTGCCCGACGAGCTTCTCCGCGCCCGGCTGGTCCAGGATGACCCGCGAATCGGTCATCGACGAGGTCGCGAACGCCAGCCGCGAGGGCACGTTCGCCTTGATCAGACCGGTCACGACATCCGTCGAGGGCCGCTGGGTCGCGAGCACCAGATGGATGCCGGCAGCGCGGGCGAGCTGGGTGATCCGGACGATCGAGTCCTCCACGTCCCGGGGAGCGACCATCATCAGGTCGGCGAGCTCGTCCACGACGACCAGCAGATAGGGATAGGGCGTCAGAACGCGCTCCGAGCCCTCGGGCGGCTGCACCGCCCCGGCCCGGACCCCCTTGTTGAAGTCGTCGACATGACGGAAGCCATAGTTGGCCAGATCGTCATAGCGCATGTCCATCTCACGCACGACCCACTGCAGCGCCTCGGCGGCCTTCTTCGGGTTGGTGATGATCGGGGTCACCAGATGCGGAATGCCCTCATAGGCCGTCAGTTCGACCCGCTTCGGGTCAACCAGGAGCATCCGGACCTCATCGGGAGTGGACCGCATCATGATCGAGGTGATCAGCGAGTTGATGAACGACGACTTGCCCGAACCGGTCGCACCGGCGACCAGCAGGTGCGGCATCTTCGCCATGTTGGCGATCACGAAGCCGCCCTCGACGTCCTTGCCGAGCCCAACGGTCATCGGGTGATGGTCGTTGCGGGCGCGGGTGGACCGCAGGACGTCGCCCAGGGAAACGATCTCCTTGTCCGCGTTGGGGATCTCGATGCCGATCGCGGATTTGCCCGGGATCGGCGAGAGGATCCGCACGTCCTGGGAGGCGACGGCGTACGCAATGTTCTTGCTCAGCGCCGTCACGCGCTCGACCTTGACCGCGGGGCCGAGTTCGACCTCATAGCGGGTGACCGTGGGGCCACGCGTGTAACCCGTCACCGCGGCGTCCACGTTGAACTGGTCGAGCACATCGGTGAGGGCGTGGACGACCCCATCGTTCGCCGCGGTGCGGGCCTTGGGCACACTGCCGGACTTGAGCATGGCCGCGTCCGGCAGGACGTATTGCACGTCCCCGGAAAGCTGCAATTGCTCCACGCGGGGCGGCATCGGCGAATGCACCGGCGCCTCGACCTCGCCCACCTCGGGCTCGGGCGTGTTGGCGCGCTTCGAGTCCTTGCGTTCACGCGGAAGGCCCGCGGTCACCTTCCCCTCGGGCTGCGGCGTGCCACGGCGACGGCCCGCGAGCGTCGGCTCCTCGTCCCCCAATGCCTCGATGTCGAAGACCCCGCCCGCCTCCTCGTTCGGCAGATTGCTCTCGACCGGCACCGGTGTTTGGGGAGCAGTGCGAGTACGCCGTTTGCGCGGCTTGGGCGTCTCGGGCTCCGGTTCGGTCTCTCGCGCACGTTCCCGCACGATCGGTGTCTCGTACGCCTCGTCGACCCCGTAGTCGAGGTCGGGGTCATCGGCCTCTCGCTGGTCGCGGACAACGAGGCCACGGATGCGCTCCCCGAGCTCATAGAGCGGCATGCCCAGGATCACCAGCATCCCGAACAGCATCAGCAGCACGAGCAGGGGCACCGCGACATAGACGCTCAACAGATCGGCGAGCAGGCTTGATGAGATATAGCCGAGCATGCCGCCGGCGGTGCGCAACTTCTCCGGAGTTTCCGGGCGCGGGAGCCCGTGGGCGATGTTCACCAGGCCGAGGAGACCGAGCAGCATGGCGAGCCACCCGATGACCTGTCGTCCGGCGGGGCCGTTGCGCTCGGGGTGACGCAGCGTACGCCACGCCATCCAGCCGAACAGCAGGGGCGAGGCGAACGCCAACGTCCCGATGACGGTGCTGACTCCGGTGACGATGCCGGGGCCGACGGGGTCCGGGATGGACCACCAGAGCGACGCCGCGAGCACGATCGCAGCACCCAGCAGGAAGAGACCGGCACCGTCCCTGCGCAGCGCGGGATCGAGGTCGCGCGCCCCGTGCCCGATCGACCTGACCGCGCTGCCGATTCCGTGGGCGATGCCGCGGAACATCGCGATGATGCCGCGCGCAATCGTCTCCAGGAGGCCGCGCCGCGGCGGGCGGCGCTTGGCCGCCGGGCGGCGTGCGGCCGGTTTGCGGCCCGCGGCCCCCTTGGTCGTGGACCGGGCAGCAGAACCGCCCCGGTTCGCGGGGCGGGAAGACGTCTTTTTGGTTCCGGACGGTCGCGGACGTGAACCCGACGCGGCGGTCGAGCTCCTGGTCCGCGCCGGGGAAGTCGCGCGGCTCGCCATGCCTCCACCCTAGGCGATACCGCGGAACGCGCTTGCCGTCCCACGCCGGAGACCCGTCCCGCGACCTGTGCGCGGGCGCTGAAGTCCCGCCGACCGGGCAGGTTCAGGAGCGGTGGAAATGGTCCCAGCCCGCACTGCCCTCCCACTCGGCTCCGTCCACCGTGACCGCCGGTTCACCGGCGCTCACCTCACCGATCCGCACCCAGCCGGCCGGCAGCACCGCATCGGCAGGGAACGTCGCAGCGAAGGCGTGGTCCTCACCACCGGCGAGGACGAACGTCCACGGGTCCACCCCGATCGCTGCCGAGACTGCCTGCAATGGCTCCGGGAGGGTGAAGGCGGCCCGCTCGATGTTCATCCGTACGCCCGACGCCGCCGCCACATGGCCCAGATCCGCCAGCAGACCGTCGCTGACGTCGATCAGGGTCGTCGCCCCGGATGAGCGTGCCTCACCACCGGCCGAATAGATCACCTCCGGCACCTTGTACGCCTCCACGAGCACCCGCGGGGACCGGAAACCCCGGCTCAGCACCCGCAGGCCGGCGGCGGACCAGCCCACCCGGCCCCGCAGCGCCACGACATCGCCGGGCCTGGCGCCCGACCGCAGGAGCGGCGGATGTCCGGCGAGATCACCCATGACCGTCAGCGCGAGGGTGACCACCGGACCGGCGGTGACGTCCCCGCCGACCAGCGCGATGCCGGACTTGGCGGCCTCGATCTTCATGCCCTGGGTGCACTGTTTGGCCCAGGAGGCGGCCAGCTCGCCGGGGGCGCTGAACGCAATCACAAGAGCCACGGGTCGGGATCCCATCGCGATCAGGTCCGCCACCGCGGCCGCCACCGCGCGCTGCCCGATCTCGTGGGGCAGCGACCAGTCGTGCCGGAAGTGCACGCCCTCCACGAACGTGTCGGTGGAGACGACGAGGTCCCCGTCGATGCGGACCACCGCACCATCGTCGCCGGGCCCGACGGGCACGCGGTCGTCGGCGGTGAGATCCGCGGTGATGCTGGCGATCAGCCCGAACTCACCCAGCTCACCGAGGCTGTTGGATTCGTTGGGGGACGGGGTCGGCATGGGCATCTCCTGGGGTCGCGGGTCTTTGCAGGGGTCCACTGGGGGGACGGCGACAAGGTACCGTGACCGCAAGATCCGAACCCCGAGGAGACGACCGATGACAGTCAAGGCCTACATCCTGGTCCAGACCACGGTGGGGAAGGCGGCCGAGGTGGCCCGCCAGATCCGCCTCATCGAAGGGGTGCTCCTCGCGGAGGACGTCACCGGCCCCTATGACGTGATCGTCAGCGTCGAGGCGGACGGTGTCGACAAGCTCGGCCAGCTGGTCGTCGCGCGCGTGCAGGCCGTCCCGGGCATCACCCGCACGGTCACCTGCCCTGTCGTCACGTTCTGACGGGGTACGCAGGTGAGACTCCACCGTGTCGTCGCCCTCACCGCTGCCATGGCTGTTCCGCTGCTCGCCGCCTGCGCGGGCCCGGTGTCCGTCACCGAACCGGACGTGGACCCGGCCACGCGGCAACTCTGCGAACGCATCGTCGGCGACCTGCCGCGTACGGTCCTCAACTCCCCCCAGCGGGACACGACTGGCACGATCAGCGCGGCGTGGGGCACGCCCCCGATCACGCTCACCTGTGGCGTGGCCGAGCCTGGGGCGATGGAGACGGACACCCGTTGTTTCGAGGTCAACGGGGTCGGCTGGTTCGCCGAGGAGGGCGAGGGCGGTTGGTTGTTCACGACGATCGGGCGTGAGGTGCGGATTCAGATGGGGGTGCCGAACAAGTACGCCCCGGAGGCCGACGCCCTCGTCGATGTCGCGGAGGCCATCAACACCCACAACACCGAGCACACCCCCTGCCTCTGAGTGGGGCGCCCGGAAGGGACAGCCGGACGCGTTCAGCGCAATCCGAGCGGTCTGTTCAGCGCCAGGTGAATGAGCCGCGCGATCAACTCCGGATAGGCCAGACCGGAGTGCTCCCACATGCGCGGGAACATCGACAGCGCCGTGAACCCGGGCATGGTGTTGATCTCGTTGATCGACACGTCACCGGTCCGGCTGACGAAGAAGTCGACCCGGGCCAGCCCTTCGCCGTCGAGGGCGTGGAAGGCCCGCACCGCGAGCTCCCGCACCCGGTCGGCGATCTCGGGCAGAATGTCGGCCGGAACGTCGAGGCTGACCTGTTCATCAGGCAGATATTTGGCCTCGAAGTCATAGAAGCCGTCCTCGGTATGCATGCGGATCTCCGCCGGCACCGAGGCCTCGGCCAGCCCTCCGTCGAGCGCACCGAGCACCCCGCATTCGATCTCCCGACAGTCGATGAACCCCTGCTCGACCAACACCTTGGGATCGAACTCGCGGGCCGTCTCGATGGCCGCCTCGACGTCCTCGAGCCGCTCGACGCGGGTGATCCCCATCGACGACCCGCCCCGGGCCGGCTTCACGTAGACCGGAAAGTGGAGGGAGGCCACCGCATCCAGCGTGGCCGCGGGATCCGCGGCCCACTCGCGCGGGCTGATCGCCACATACGGGCCGATCGGCAGGCCCTGGGCCTCGAACACCAGCTTCATGAGGTGCTTGTCCATGCCGATGGCGCTCGCCGCGACACCGGAGCCGACATAGCGTACGCCGGCCATCTCGAACAGCCCCTGAATGGTGCCGTCCTCGCCGAACGGGCCGTGCAACAGGGCGAGTGCCACGTCGACGGGTCGCGGATCGATGAGCCGGTCACCGTCGCGGAGCACGAGCTCCGCACCCTCGGCACCCCTGTGCAGGATCGCCTCGGGCCGGTTCTCGGAGAGTTCCGGGAGCACCTTGTCGACGACCTTGAGGTCGCGGATCTCCTCCACCGGCACGTGCACCCACCGGCCAGTGCGGGTGATGCCGATCCCCACGACCCGGAATTGTTGCGGGTCGATGGCCCGCGCCACGCTGGCAGCGGTCAGACAGGAGATCTGGTGTTCGCTGGAGTCTCCGCCGAAGACGATCGCGACGGTCGGGATGTCGGTGTTTCGCACGGGGCGACCCTACGGCACCAGCACGCTGACGCGCGTACGCATGCCGGCGTGGCCCGCCCCGCGGGGGGACGGGACCTCGCCGTCAGTTTCCCGGGCGAGGAAACCCCGCCCGAGCCGGTTGCACTCCTCGGCGTGCTCGGTCTGTGGCCAGTGCCCGCACCGATCGGGTGGCATCCCCACCGTCGATTGCGATGACGACCGAGCGAGGAGCATCAGTCAGGTCGCCTGGGTCCCGGCACCGTCCGCGGGGACGCCCACGTGCAACCAGATTTCGTCCCCCCGCAACTCCACCTTGTGTGTCCGTGCCGGTTGGCTGGCCGGCAGGCACAACGCGGCGCCCGTGCACAACGAGAACTTCGCGGCGTGGATGGGGCACTCGACCTCATCGCCCTCGATCCAGCCATCACCCAGCGATGCTTCCTCGTGGGTGCAGGTGTCATTGAGCGCATAGTATTTGCCGTCGGAGAAAAAGATGGCGATGGCATCGTTGTTGCCGGTTTGCTCGGCCGACAGGATGAGCGCCTCTTCGTCCTCGATGTCACCGACATTGG
>LSQX01043891.1_pt1 | contig 27639 bp, 14 predicted proteins | sample 654561 | NCBI WGS metagenome assembly LSQX01 (sample SAMN04489861, study PRJNA283612) | anaerobic digester metagenome | isolation source: 4 biogas reactors fed with cattle manure at either 37C or 55C with and... | place: Denmark: Kongens Lyngby | collected 2014
TTCCCTGGTGTATCTCCCTGTATAGGGCATGTTGCTCCCGCGTTACGCACCCTTCCGCCGGTCGCCATCATCCATTGCTGGACATGCTGCCCCTCGACTTGCATGTGTTAAGCCTGCCGCTAGCGTTCATCCTGAGCCAGGATCAAACTCTTCGTTGTAAAAATTGTTTGTATCTTGTTAGGATGTAACTAAATTTAATGTATGCTGGACTTTATTAATCATAAAAATATAATATAACAAAATCCCCTGTTAGAATTGACGTGGCATAAAAAAAAGTATTTCCCCATTCTTTATACTACATCTTCTTTGGTTGTTTCAATTTTTTACAAAGATCTCTTTTGAAAGTGTAACCCCCGGAAATTTGGTATATCGTGAAATGCTTCCCAGCATTAAACACTCCTTAAAAACCGAAGACTTTCGTTTGTTTGTCGATAAAATACGCTGTCAAACGTATCAACCGTAACGCGCTTTTTAACCCCTACCGAAAAACCACTCAACTTTTTGAGCGAAAGGGACTGCAAAGATAATACAAATGTTTTAATCACACAAAATAAAATCAAAAATAAATTTTATTTTTGCAAACAAAAATAAGGAAGTAAAACTAAAACAATATAAACCACTTTTCTCTCAAAGCGGGTGCAAAGGTAAAAACTATTTCATTAACAACAAAATTATTTCTGTAAATTATTGATGATTTATTCAAAAATAGTTATAAAATACTGAATATGTGAGAATTAAAAAAAAAGAAAAATTCTGAGTTTAATAATTATCATTTCTGCATACTAAATATGAATGCTTACAGAGGCAGGTAGAAAAAAAAAAGATCAGTAGATTATTTTAATTTAAGGCAAATCATGAATTCATGTTCGGCAGAAATAGCAACCTACAGTATTCATATTATGAAAAGTATTTATATTACAGCAAAAACTGAGCCAAACTCTTATTTTTATAAATAAATCTGGATAATATGACTTTTCAGTGTAAAATTCTCTGTGAAATGTACAAATATTAGGAATGGATAATATCTAATCCACTTAAACTTGGTAGTTTTTGAAAGCAAAAAGGACGGTTTCAAGACCGCCTTTTAGAGTTAGTTAAGCCAACAATATTGTTATCCGAAGTCATCGAAACGGAGATTTTCTTTCGGAACACCTAAATTCCAAAGCATTTCTTCGACAGCTTTGGCCATGGGACCGGGTCCACACATGTAGTATTCCACATCTTCCGGAGCATCATGCTTACTCAGATAGGTATCATATAATACCTGGTGAACAAATCCGGCTACATATTTAACACCGGCTTCATCCGCAATCGGATCCGGACGATCAAGCGCTAAATGGAAGGTGAAGTTTGGGAATTCTTTTTCTAACTTCAAGAAGTCATCCATGTAAAACACTTCGTTCAATGCACGTGCTCCGTAATAATACGATATCTTACGATCCTTGATTTTCAGTGTTTCAAGCAGATGGAGTAAATGTGAACGCAACGGAGCCATACCTGCCCCACCTCCAATATAGATCATCTCGTTCTTAGTATCCAACACCGGGTGGAACTCGCCAAACGGACCTGAAACCTGTACTTTGTCACCCGGTTTCAGATTGAAAATGTAGGAAGAGGCGATTCCCGATGGAACATCAGCCCAACGATCATTCGCTTTATCATATGGGGGAGTCGCGATGCGGACATTAAGCATGATAATATCACCTTCTGCGGGGTGATTAGCCATAGAGTACGCTCGCATTGTTTCTTCGTCATTCGAAGCTGGGATGTCCCACATTTTCCATTTGTCCCAAGCCGGACGGAAACGCTCTTCAACATCAAAGTCCGAATATTTTAAATTGTATTTAGGAATATCAATCTGAATGTAACTACCGGAAATAAACTTCAAATGCTCACCTTCAGGAAGTTTTACAATCAGTTCTTTAATAAACGTAGCAACATTATGGTTTGAAATTACTTCGCATTCCCATTTTTTAATATCCAGAATGGTTGGGTCTATTTTGACTACCAAGTCATTTTTCACCTTTACTTGACAACCCAGACGCCAATTATCCAATATCTCTTTACGCGTAAAATGGACAACCTCAGTAGGCAAAATCTGACCTGCACCGGATTCGACCTGACATATGCACTCTCCGCAGGTAGCTCCGCCACCACAAGCAGAAGGCAGGTATATATCATTGACAGCCAATGTATTCAGCAGTGTATTGCCGGCTTCTACGGTAATTTCCTTATTCCCGTTGATAGAAATTTTCACATCACCGGACTGCACCAAATATTTTTTAGCAAAAAGAAGTATTATTACCAAAAAAATAATAACAATAAAGAAAACTGCTACACTTGATAATATTGCTGTAAGATCAAAAGCTAATAACATATTTCGATTTTATATAGATTAATACTTTCTTTTTCTCCCCGAAAAAAGAATTCGAAAGCGTAGAAAAAATGTAAATAGTATTGTTTTTATGTAATTTTAATTATCGATTAATCAATGTGATTAAATTTTCAGGCCTGAAAATGCCAAGAACGCGATACCCATTAATCCTACCACGATAAATGCAATTCCTAACCCGCGTAATGGTTTTGGCACATTGGAATATTCCATTTTTTCACGAATTGCCGCAAGCCCGATAATGGCAAGCAACCAGCCAACACCTGATCCGAGCGCATAAGATGAGGCTTCTCCGATGTTGTGAAATGCACGCTGCTGCATGAATAGCGATCCACCCATGATGGCACAGTTTACGGCGATAAGAGGCAAAAAAATTCCCAACGAGGCGTAAAGTGCAGGACTAAATTTCTCTATAATCATTTCAACCAACTGTACAATGGCAGCGATCACTGCAATAAATAAGATGAAAGACAAATAGCTCAAATCCAATGTAGCAAAATTTGGACTTATCCAACTCAGCGCACCGGCTTTAAGCACATAGTTTTCAAGGAGATAGTTGGCAGGAAGCGTAACACCTAACACAAAAATAACTGCAAGTCCTAATCCCATTGAAGTTTTTACATTTTTAGAAACCGCTAAGTATGAGCACATTCCCAAAAAGTAAGCAAAAATCATATTGTCAACAAAAATTGACTTTACGAATATGTTTAGATTATTTTCCATATTATAATTTAGCTCTTAATTCTTTGATTTTGAATCATTTGACAACACTTTTTTGTGTATAATCAATTAAACTGACTGTTTTAATTAATGCTGTTCTTCTTGCAGGTCTTTGTTTTTTGCTCGCTGAACCCAAATAATACACGCGACTAAAATCAACGCCATTGGCGGCATCATCATCAGACCATTATTTACATATCCAAATTCATACAGCGCTTCGGGAATTATCTGAATTCCAAGTAATGAACCGGAACCCAATAGTTCACGGAAAAATCCGACTGCAACGAGTATCCAGGCATATCCGATTCCGTTACCGACACCGTCCAGTAAAGACTCCCAAGGTCTGTTGCTCATAGCAAAAGCTTCGAGTCGTCCCATCAATATACAGTTGGTGATAATCAAACCGATATAAACAGATAGCTGCGCTGACACATCGTAAGCAAAAGCTTTAAGGAATTCACTTACAATCGTAACTAAGGAAGCAATAACTACCAATTGAACAATTATTCGGATGCGGTTAGGAATGGTATTTCTCAATAGCGAAATAATCACATTTGACAATGCCATAATAACAATTACGGAAATACCCATAACTAACGAAGGCTCTAACTTAGCCGTAACGGCTAAAGCCGAACAAATCCCCAGCACCTGCACAGTGATTGGGTTGTTTTTATTTAATGGTCCTAAAAGGACTCCTTTAGATTTTGTGTTCAGTAATTTCATTGTTAACTATCTCTCCTATTGTTGTGATGTTTGCTCTAAAAATGATTCGTATGCAATAATGCTTTTATAAATCATATCCTCTACGCCTTTACTTGTTATGGTGCCCCCTGAAATACCATCTACATAGTCTCTATCGGCGGCTTGCTGACCGGGTTTTACAATGGCTATTGATACAAATTTATTCTCATCGTTCAATATTTTTTTACCTATAAATTCATCTTGAAATTGTTTGTTGGCAATTTCAGCTCCAAGCCCCGGAGTTTCGCTCGCATGGGCGAAATAAGTCCCATAAACGGTGTTTTTATCATCATTTAACGCAACATATCCCCATATCGGTCCCCAAAGACCGGCGCCATATGCGGATAAAATATATTTAGTCTGACCATCAATATCAGCTATGTATACCGGAATACCGCCATCTTCCAACGGACGTGTCATGTCATACGCTTTTCCACTTTCTTCTCTCGTTTCTTTTCCTGTAATGATGAGAGCTTTAGGGATATACTTGTCAAAAAGCGCTTCTATATCTTGTCCTTTTATATCAATATTAATGGAACTTAATATTTGTTTTTTTCTATCGAGTTCCACATTAGTAGTTTGTCTCTCTTTCAAAGCGCCGGAAACCAAAGCCAACATCAAAGCGACCACTACCACCATGATTATGGCATATATAAATGTGTAACTATTTTTATTTGTATCCATTGTATGAAAAATTTGAAATCTTAGGTTTAAAAAATTTTGTGTAAAAGAACGGAATTTCATTCATTAATAGTATGAACCATATTACTAAGAATTTACTTGTTCACACGTTCACTTGTTGTCACCTTCACCCGTTTAAGTCTTTTCTTGATATTAGCGTCAACCACATAGAAATCTATAAGCGGCGCAAAGATGTTCATCAATAATATAGCGAGCATCATTCCTTCCGCATATCCGGGATTAAGTACACGTATAACGATTGCGAGCACTCCGATAAGGAATCCGTAAATCCATTTACCGGTTTCGGTACGCGATGAAGTCACCGGGTCTGTGGCCATAAATACGGCTCCAAAGGCAAAACCGCCTAACGTTATATGCATAAACCAAGGTAGATTAGCTGACGCTGTTTCTGGCCCGAATTGATTAAATATTAATCCCGCGAAAATGCCGCCGGCGAAAACAGATAGCATCACTTTCCAGTTGGCAACTTTTGTGATTAACAGTATCAAAGCTCCAATACCAATTGCAATGATCGATGTTTCTCCAATAGAACCCGGCATTAGACCAATAATCGTATCCATCAATGAATATTGTTCTCCAAACATATTTACTACATCCACGTTAGCTGTAGTAGCTGTAGAGACTTGTCCAAGCGGCGTAGCTCCGGAAAATCCGTCAACAACGCTTCCACCGCCAAGGCCAAAGGTTTCACCTGTCCGAATCCAAACTTTATCACCTGACATGGACTGCGGATAAGCAAAGAAAAGGAATGCACGAGCAACCAAAGCAACGTTGAAGATATTCATGCCGGTACCGCCAAATACTTCTTTTGCGAAAATCACGGAGAACGCGGTTGCAACAGCTATCATCCAAAGCGGCGTATCAACCGGAACGATTAAGGGAATCAACATACCTGTCACGAGGAATCCTTCCTGTACCTCTTCTTTTCTGATTTGACCGCCTGCAAACTCAATACTCAATCCCACTACATACGATACAATCACAATGGGAAGTACCGCGAGAAAACCGTACCAGAACATAGACCAAAAGCCAATTTCAGGCTGTCCTATTGCATTATAATGCTGAAAACCGACATTGTACATTCCAAAAAGTAACGCCGGAATCAAAGCAATTACAACCACGATCATGGTACGCTTACTGTCAACTGCATCATGAATGTGTGTACCACTTTTAGATGTGGTATTTGGGACAAATAAAAAAGTCTCAATCGCATCAAACGTAGAGTGAAGTTTTTCAAATTTTCCACCCGGTAAGAAGTTTGGTTTTATTTTGTCAACTAATTTTCTAAAATTATTCATTTTTTTTCTAATACAAAGCTCGATAAATCCCCTTTGGGCATTTGTGAGCAAGAATTGAAGTTATTCTTTTTTTAATATTTTCGCTAAATAGTAATAAAATGGCGCTCTCTGCTTTTCAGTTTATTCTTACAAATTAAGAATTGAAGCAGCGGTTGTTACAATTTTATTAAATCATTTCACTTCTCAGTTCATCCAGCGCTTTTCTTACAATATCCTGCAATGGAAGTTTCGAAGTATCTACAAATTCACAAAGTGCAAAGTCTTCCGGAGCAATTTCATATGCTCCTAAATTTTCCATGCGTTCAATATTTCCTGCCATCATAGTTTTAATAAGCTGTTCAGGAAGTATGTCAAACGGAAAAACTCTCTCCCACTCTCCCGACATGATGATGGAACGCGGGCCACCTAGCATACGGGCATCCCATTTGAATTTTTTGCGGGGTAAAAGTTTAGTAAAGAAAAGATTACTCGCGCTAAATTTGTTTAATCGCGGCATAGCCCAACCAAACATTTCATGAGTCTGGCTGCCTTCATCTATCACCGTAACTTGTGAAGCGTAAGGAGTCAGATATCCTTTTTCACTGATTTTCAAACCTGTCAGCACATTGCCACTGATATATCGAAGCGGATAAGAAACATTTTTTAAGTTTCCTTTCACGATGTCAGCTATGTTGTTTCCTGAAACAGTTTCAAAATAGTGAGGCTTTTCAACTTCAGGACCGGTGAGTGCAATAATTTTGGTTAAATCTACAACACCTTTCTCAAAGAACCGGCCAATAATGGCAACATCCTGCGGATTAATCGTCCATACAGTTTCACCTTTATTTATCGGATCAATTTTATTTATATGCACACCGACATTTCCTGCCGGATGCGGCCCTTTGAAAACAGTAGTTTGAACCCCACTAACACCTTTGAAAATAGAGTCTTCAGAAGGAATTCCAATATGAATCTTACTGCTTGTCAGTTTTGAAATGATATTGATTCCCGCTTGAAAATCTTTCATTTGGTTTTTCATCACAAACTCATAATCAGGCGCAAGGGGCGAAGAATCAAATCCGGAAATAAAAACAGCTTTTGGAGAAAGCATCGGATCGGCGATTACATCATAAGGTCTTTGTTTGATATACACCCAAAGTCCCGACTGAAGCAGTAAATTTTTGATCGTATCTTTGTCAAGCTTATCTGCATTTTTCACATCAAATTTCAGATAATCAATTTCAGAATCCGCATCGATGACAATGCTCATAACTTTTCTTCTTTCTCCACGTACTACCTCACGAACTTTTCCACTTACAGGAGAGACAAAGTTCATCCCTTCAAAATTCTTGTTATAAAATAATGGAGATCCGGCTTGTATGGATTCTCCGCCTTTTACTAACATTTTGGGGATAACGCCATGAAAAACATCAGGATAAACTTCAAAAACACTTGAAGGTTTCACTTTGGATACATTCTCAAAAGCTTTCCCGTCAATCTTGATGTTCAATCCCTTTTTTACAACTATAGAATTAGCCATTAAAATTTGATTTGAAATTAAAGTGCTTAAAAAAAACGGTGCAAAGATACTTTTTAAATCTCAATTATTAAAGAAATAATTCACTAATTTGATATAAAAAACAAAATTAATTTAGAATTATTCTAAAAATCATTCACTTTTTCCATCTGATTGGTATTTTTTACTTAAAAAAGCAGAATACGCTTATGCTGAAAACAATCAACAAAAACACTGTTAAGACCAAATCTGAATTATTTCTCTGTTTTGTCATAATGAAAAACATTAATATTTGAAAATATTAATTTATATTTGCAGTTATAACTTTTAAAACCAGACAAGTATGGCATTCTTAATTCTTATCATTGTTATTTTGGTGTTGGCATTAATAATAATGTCATTGTACAATCGCCTTGTAAAATTGCGCAATACGCGTGAAAACGCCTTTGCAGATATCGATGTGCAGCTAAAACAGCGACACGACTTGATTCCGCAACTGATTGAGACCGTAAAAGGTTACATGAAACACGAAAGCGAAACACTTATAAAAGTGACCAATGCGCGTGCTGCAGCAATTGCCGCGAATGGTATAGGCGAAAAAATCGCTGCTGAGAATCAACTTACCTCGGCGTTGAGCGGACTGAAAGTTTCTTTGGAGGCTTATCCGGACTTAAAAGCAAGTGCGAATTTCCTGCAACTGCAAGAAGAAATGGCGGATGTGGAAAATAAATTGGCTTCTGTAAGACGATATTTTAACTCCGCGACACGTGAGTACAATAATGCCGTAGAAACTTTTCCTGCAAACATAATTGCCGGAATGTTCAATTTCCGCCGTGAAACTATGTTTGATTTAGGAGAAGACAGAACCAAATTAGACAAAGCTCCTGAAGTAAAATTCTAATAACAAAGTGAATTATATTGGTTTACAAACTCAGATCAGGCGAAATACCTATCGATCCGTATTTATGCTTGTTCTATTTCCATGTGTGATATTAGGACTCACTTGGTTGGGAATTTTCGTATCCAATCTATTCCTTGATTACAATGAATACGCCTATCAATATGATTATCAGCTGGGAAACCAACAAATTACATTTCTGCAAGTTCTACCATGGGTAGTCGCGGTTTGTGGAATTTGGTTTGTGATTGCGTATTTTTCACACTCCTTTATTATCAACAAAGCGACCGGAGCTAAAACGCTCGAAAGGCGTGAGAACAAACGGGTTTATAATTTAACGGAGAATCTCTGTATAGGAATCGGTATGCCAATGCCGATTGTCAATATCATAGAAGACGATTCGCTGAATGCTTTTGCAAGCGGGATAAATAAGAGAAATTACACCGTAACTTTGTCTCGCGGAATTATTGACAAACTTGATGATAAGGAGCTTGAGGCTGTGATAGCTCATGAACTGATGCATATCCGAAATCATGATGTGAAAGTGATGATGGTTGCCATCGTATTTGTCGGGATTTTTTCGTTTCTGACTCAATTCATGACACGGATTTTAATCCATCGACCAAGAGTTTCATCCGGAAGAAATGGAAAAGGCAATGGAGCCGGAACTATTTTAATAATTTTGCTTATCTTAGTATTGGCTATTATAGGTTATTCAATAACGTTTTTGATGAAATTAGCAATTTCACGAAAGCGGGAATACATGGCTGATGCCGGAAGTGCGGAAATGACGAAAAATCCGGCCGGACTGGCTTCCGCACTTCGAAAAATATCAGCAGACCCATTGATTGAGGCTATAGAGCAAAACGATGTGGCTCAGCTTTTTATCGAAAATCCAATAAAGAAAAGGGCATCATTCTTAAATGAATTGTTTGCCACTCACCCACCAATTGAGAAAAGAATCGCGTTTTTGGAGCAGGTGTAAAGTTTCCTAAATCCTCAGCAATGGGACTTTAAGAATTGTCATGTCCTGAAATAGGTTTACTCCTAAAACAAAAAAAGTATGACAAAATGTGTAAACTTTTTTTAGGACGAGACACATGACACTTTATTCTTTCATCTCACCTTTGATGCCCCCTTCCCCTTCGGGACTTCCCCCAAGGGGGAAGAAAGGGCAGTCAAAAAAGCGAAAATACTGTTTTTATGCACGCAGCTTAAAGTCCCCCTTGGGGGATTTAGGGGGCAAGGAAAGTGAAAATAATACAAAACCGGAACGAAGAATTTAAATTTTAAGTCCAAATTTTCAACACCCCAGGTTGGGGGCTGGTAATCACAAAAAAAAACGGTTCCGTACGGAACCGTTTTTCATTAAGAATAACTTCAATTTAGCCACACTTAGAGTGCCTGCGGGGTTTAATTCCAGCTACTTGGTGTGCGGCTTGAAGTGTTTTATCTCTTCACTATTCTTTCTACTTTTCGTTCATTCGCTTGTGTAATTATTTCTACGAAATAAACACCGCTTAGCAGATTATTTACACGGATTTCATTGTACATTTCCGGTTTCTCTTCCGTGTAAACCACTTTACCGTTGATGTCGGCAATGACGATACGTTTCAGTTCGGCATTTTCAGACTGAACAAACAGTTTGTCGTTTACAAGTGTCGGAGTTACGGAAATTCCTGCCGTATTCACATCATTCAAGCCTGTAAGTGTTTTTGAAATAGTGATGATTTGCGGATTTTCCAGACTACCGATTAGTCCGTCATTCACATATTTAATAAATATGTTAGGAACTGAAACTTCACGGTTGATATCCTTATCATACACTTTGAAGGAGAGAATATCATCTTTTCCGTCTTCACCGGCAATGGTTAAGAAAATCAAGTCATTATTGCGGGTGATTTCCGTACCGCGGCATTCTGTTCCTACAAAGGCTCCCAATTCCATATTGGTTGCTACTGTTCCGTCCTCGTATTGTACTTGTGCAATAATATTCATATTGCCGTAGTAGTTACTGTTGCTTGGATTGTAGTAGAAGTCGTTGTTTTCTGCCACTTGCAACGGTACACGTGAAATGTAGTTTGTCGGGTAGAAGAATCTCTTGCCAACTGTGGTCTGATACATGTAACCTGCACCCGGAGTGAGGTATTTAAGGTCTCCAATCCATTCGGTACCGGAATACACCGCAAATGAATTTTTGCTCTTAATCAAATCACCTGCTACAGGATTTGCATCTGCCATAGCCACGGTTACAGGCATAGTACCTTGCGGAGTATATCCAATCCAGTTCCAACCGGATACCACATCGATACCGACTTCGCGCGGATTCGTTTCCTTTCCAAGATAGTTCAATCTTACAGGAGCGCTGTTTTTCACTTTATACATCTGCCCTACGTAAAGCGAGTCAATAACTCCTGCCCAACCGGTAGCTGACGGAACCGCCATCGAGACTTTATCTTTGATAAACTCGGTTTGAGCTTTCACTTGGGTAAATATATTTTGAAGTGACATATCCACATGTTCCACGTTGAATGAAATCCAGTTCCAGCCTTGCGTCAAGTTGATGTTTTGTTCTACAAGGTTGGCTGCATCAAATACAACCGGTTTGTAAAGTCCGCCGTAAATCGCATCATTCGTGAAAATTATATTTTCAGAAGCATTTACTACCGGGTACGTTTTTCCGGTGGAAGCATCCCACACTTTGAATTCCACTTGCTTGCCGTTCGCAGCTGAAGAACCATACACGTTCAGCATAACAAGATACGTATTCAGATTTTTCACATAAGTTGGCGATGCCAACCCTACACATTTACCGTCAACAAACGCTGCCAGAATATCTTCCTTGTCTTCGCTCAGCTGTCCGTCCACTTTTAGCGAACCGACAATATTCATCGAAGTTTCAAAATCATCCGGGTTGAACGTCCAGTTCGGTTTTGTTCCGGTTACTTTCAGCGAAACTGCCAGCGGCTCTTCAATTTGATTATTACCCGTGAGGTAAATATTGTCTTCGTAAGAGCCAATCGGCGCGGATGCCAAGAATGTAAGGACGATTTTCTCGCTTGAAAGCGGTTTCAGCGTTCCTTGCGTTTTACTTACGCCAAGCCATACAGGGATATTGCTGATTGCCCAGTTTTCTTCTTTTCCACTTTGATTGCTGATAGTAACTTCTACCGTATTAGAACTCAAATGTTCCTGCGTTACATTCACCGCATCATCGCTCCAGTTCAAGCGATTGAGGTTAATGAATGCCGTCCATTTAATCGGTTTAATCTCGTTACCGTTCAGGTCTTGCACACGTATGAGTTCCATTTCAAGCGTACGTCCTTCAATGCGGTACGTAGGCTCGGTGATATTGATTACCACTTTGTCTTTGGAAACTGTAAAGGTGTGATTTACGTTTTCGGTAACACGCGCTTCTTTCAGCGGCGGCACATTCACGCTTTCATAAGATATTGCTTTTACAATAGTTGCTGAATCTACCTTACCTTCGGTAAATCCTATCAACGTAGCATCGGTTTCATTCCGATTGGTAATTGCATCCACGTACGTGCGTTCAAACGGATAGTATGCAGCCAATCCGGTTTCATTTCCAACCAAACGGTTGTAGCGATTCAGATTGAACATGGAGGCAGAAAGCGTTGATTTCCAGATACGTACTTCGTCCAACTTTCCTTTGAAGAAGTTTTCATTCTTGCTTTCCACACCGCTTGCTCCTTGTGTGAAGTACTTGTTCGATCCGAGCGATATTTCGCCTGATTCTACAGCACCAATATTGGAAGCAGTTATCTGTTTTTCAAGTGTTCCGTTCACATATACCGTAGCATAACCGCCTCGAACCACATTTAATGCCAAGTGATGCCATTTCCCGTCTAACAAGTTTTTATTACTCAATTCGAAACTTTCGCCTTTGGAGCGTAAAGTCAGCTTTTTATCCGCATTGAATCCGATAGAAAGTTTTCCGTTAACATTCATATCCAGAATACCATCTCCGGCAGAAAGCAGTGTTGCATTAGCTTGTTCTGCGCCGTTGAACCAAAGTTCGATAGCGAAGTTTTCATCTTCCGTTACAGGAATAGTTCCTGACGGGATTTGAACGCTGTTCGTTCCATCCAAGTCTAACGCGTGGTTCACATTGTTCAAGTACCAGTTATTGGTAGAAGGCAGGGTAAGCTGACGGCTGCGAGCTATGTCGGTAGCAATCGTTCCGTGTCCTTCAGTTAAGCTCCAGTAGCCAATCAAGCCTTTTTCGTTACCCACTTTAGCTTTGTCTCTGTCCGATAAATCGGCGAGTGTGCGGGTTTTGTTCCACAATGCCAAGTTGTGTACCGAGCCGTTGAATGGACTTGAATTATCGACATTCGCCCCAACATACAACCTGCCGGTTCCCTGATACGTGCTTTGTACAGGCTGTCCGGTGAACAATGTTTCGGTAACAGCTTCATACAGTCCGTAAGCGGAGAATGAGCGCGTTTCGTTGTTGTACGCGAACGACAGGTATTGCCAGTTGGCTGTAGGCAGTGTTTTGGTAGAAGTGAATGTTTCGTTTCCGATTTTCACCGTTACTTTATCATCCGAAGTAAATCCGATTTGCAGATTATCGTGAGCTACCCATGTTCCTGCTTCGCCCGGAGTGCGTTTCAGCCAACCTTCAATGGTGAATGAGTTATCAGCCAGTGCAACAGACGCTTCGGTGTACGCAGGCGAACCGTTGAATTTTGCGGCTACGTTGTGGTCAATTTTATGACCGTTGAGCACACCTTTTACCGTAATGAAATTGTCTGTAATGTAACTGCTCAAAATATCTTCGTTGAACATTACCGAGATTTCACCTTCCGGAGTCAAGATTCCCGTAACAGGAGCCGGAGCGCCGAGAACTTGCGGTGAAACCACGTCTTTGATTACTTTTTGAGTTGGAGTTACAGTGGTGATTTCATCGGTTCCGATTTTCGATACCGCTACGGCACGCACATCGTAACGCGCATCCGGCAAGTTTTTCACATCAAAGTCGAAGCTGAATGTAGCGCCTGTAATTTCCGTATTATCGGCTGTAAGCGGCACTAAATCCTTGTTATTCACAAACTCATGTGCTAAGCTCCAGTTTTGCGAATTTTCATTTTTGTATTGCAGGCGGATGCTTGCAAAGTTTTTGAAATTACGCTCGTAATCAGATACTTGATACGTGATTTTCGGATTGCCATTTTCTTTGTTTATCAACGTTGTAGGCAGCTTCAAGGTCAACGGACTGCTTGAAGGAACGAATTTCACGTTTATGTGGACTGAGTCAACGATGTCAACATCGCAAGTTGATGCAAATAACAAGGCTAAATTTTTATAATCCAATACATCCAAACTACTTTGGCGTACTTTCAGCGTTTTTGTAATCGTTCCATTTGCCGGAATTGTATAAATTCTTGGCGAAGTAAGCGGTGTACCGTCAATGGATAGAATCAATCCGTTCGGATTAGAACTATTGCTAGCTGCTAGTTTATACGTAACGGTTCGATTTGCTTCACTCAAATTCGATAGTTGGAGTTCAAATGTTGCTTCGCGACCGTTTGAGATATTCTCTGCTGTTCCGATTTTTGCATTATTAACATAAATTGCAGGTTTTTCAATTTGGAATGTTCCTACATTCAGAATGTGATTTTTTTCCGGTTCATAATATTTTGCATATTCTGTTCCTTCAAACGGACACGAAGATTGCCCGCCGCGAGTGCGGAAAATATAACCACCTTTATCGGTAGGGTCATACACATCTATCGTGTAGTAATCTCCCATATTACCGTCTGCAAGAACATACCCAAAGGTTCTTGAATTATCGGTTTCATTACTATTTTCTTCTTCTTGCGAATGAATTTCAGTTTGTGAAGTGAAAAGATTGAAACCAAATTTGTTTATTTCAAATCCGCTTTCAAATCCCATTCCTATTTCAGTCTCAAAAGCAAAGGTTTTTGCTTCGGTAGTTACAGTACGCTGTGTAATAGACTCTTCAAGAATAGTTCCTGCATCAAACGAGATGTTTTTAACCGGAGGTTGAGTAGAACTCTCAATTTTTGTTCTTTCATTCTCAGCGATTTGGAACTCCCAATCTTTAATCCACTGATTATATTGTTTTACTTTATTAATAATCGGTTTCTGTGGCGTAATCGCAGGATCTTTTTTGGTGTAATAACCTTCATTTCCAAAATTTTCATCATCTGCCGGCACCGTACTAAAATACATAAATTCATTCGTATTGTTAGTATTTCCTGCTTCCGATAAAGGTCTAATCAACTGATTTCGCAATTTGATGAAATTCGGAATCAAATTTTCGATGATGTGATTTTGCGTGTAGTTAAACGTAGTTGAAAATTCAAGTCCTGTGGCAAATTCTTCAAAATTTACCAACGAATAACTTTTCCCGTTTTCGTTAACCACGGGATTGGGTTTATTCGGATAAAGTCCAAGATTATTTATTTTTCCAAACAATAGATTGGTACTTTTTCCAATATACACATCCGCATTTGCACCTACGTAATCTTCTGAATCACTCGTAGAAATACGGTTTTGCAGTTCCGTAGATGTTGTTACACTTGTTGAGTTTCCTGTACTTACAGTTGATTCAAAATCAACAGAAATATCAAGATTCGTTTCCGTAGTAATTACTTGTGCCACTCCCACACCTATTGCTACCTTGGTTTCACCTCCGAGTTTCAAGACTGCGTTTGACACATTATGATGCGCATCCAATTTGGATATGGAGACATTATTGGAGATAACCGCTCCTTTTTCCAAATATGCTGAACTATTGGATCCGGACGGATCTCGAATAATGTACTCAACGGCATCCGGACCTTGCGTTACGAAGTTAGTTCCTTCAACAGGTACATCTCCAAAAACATAGCCTTTAAAATCGCCTGTTGCGGGCCAAGTAACAACCTGGCCTTCATTATCATATGTGATTTTAGCCGCTAACAAATGATCATTTGAAAGATTCGGGAAGCCTGCATAGAAACTGTAAACTGCTTTTCCGTTTTCATTTAAAACAATATTTTCAATATCGTGGGAAAGTTCATTATCATCTAACATCACAACATTGGATGCAAGTGAATTATTTACTTCCAATTCTTTCCCGGCAAGCGGAACTAAGTCAATTACTTTTGTAACAGGATTTGTGTATTTTTCATACGCATACACACTCCAATTGTATCTGTTCAATTTTTTAAAGACAGGATAATTATTCACTCGGTAAGTTACAGATTTATCCGGGTTTATTTCGTAAAGAGTGATATGTTCTTCATTCCCGTAATCGTCGGAGTAATTGTACACTTTATCTCCGAAAACTGCTATCTTTTCAATCGGGTCGGTAACTTCAATTATTGGTTTTGTGCGATAATTCAAATCAACACGGTTGTGGTATTCAAAAATCTGCTTTTTCCCATCAATTGTAACACTATCTCTACTGATGCGATTCACATCCGGATTGATTGGTGGCACCGCTCCATCGTTTATCTTGAAGTCATCGCCACTAAGTACGGCAATGTTATTATTATCTTTGGTAAACACATCTATCACTTTGTATTCCACAGGCGGAAGCATAGCTAAGTATTCTCCGGTAGTTTCATCGGTTTCGATAACAATCTGTCTCGTTGTTTTTTTCGATTGAATAACCGAATTACTCTTAATGGATGCGTTATCGCCATTGGATACTTTATCGGCTGTACCGGTATTTAGTTGATATCTGTCATCTACGGGATTAAGCACAACCGTGGCTTTACCGATATTGGCTATACTCTGTCCGAATCCGAGCGGCTTGGTGCCTTCACGCTCGCCACCGGATACACGACCCGCGATTTTTACCAATGTTTGATCTTGAAAATTAATATTTTCCGGCTGCACAAAGGTGTGTTTTTCACTTTCCAAAGCCGGGAAACGTCCTTTGTTGGCAAAAGTATGCCCGTTTTTAGAAACAGAGATAAAATGGTCGCCGATAGGCACATCAATTGTAAATTCTCCTTTCTCGTCCGTTTGGATTAATTGCCCGTTTTTGCTCGCCGCAACTCCGTCAATTAACAATTGCACCCCTTCCACCGGATATTCTCCACCCGCGAATGTAACTTTACCCGTAACCGGGAAGCTCGAAATATCGGTAAAGTCCGTACCATTATGCACCAACGCGTTGGCGCCGATAAAGCGCAAGCTCTGCGACGGTTGGAATTTATGGATTCCCATCATCGGCGTTACGGAATAGCTTGTCCCCTCGCCGCCGAACGGAATACCGCTGACTAAGTAATTTCCATCTTTATCGGTAATGGCTTTCAACGACAATTGGACATCGCTTGGGATAATGATGGTGGATTGTACACCCGTACCAACTATTGTACCGTGGTTTCCGTTCATTACCGAGCCTTTTCGTGACGCGTCGAAAAACATCGTAGTCAGTCCTTCATCAAAGCGCCAATAGGCATATAATTCCGGCTCATTACCGGCAAGCAGGCGGTCGAAGTTGTTATTAATTTCTGATTCGGTCAATGCTTTTGTCCAAAAGCGGAATTCGTCCAAGTAGCCGGCGAAAGCTCGACCGATTGATAAAGAATTTGGTCTGTTTGTATTATTACTATAAGAATCAAGAGTTAACGTCTTTGTATCGGTAATAAAGGTTCCGGAACCATCATCCGCTAAATGTTTAATGTAAAATTTATACTGATTACCACTTTTGACCATAGTAATATGAGAGTATTCATTAACATATAATTCGCCTATTAAATTCAAGCCATCGTTAGCAGTATAAACATTCAACATATATGAAGAGTTTTGCAGTCTTGAAATTCCCATAACCAAATAGCTACTTTCAGTTCCTGCTGTCCAAAGAGAGTGACCACCAGAACGGTGTCCAGGTCTTACCCACATCTGCATGGAGTAATCGTTATCAATAAACAGCGAATCCGCTTTGGTTTTATTTTCCAAATCCCATTTGGCATAGCTACCCGTGCCGAGAAAACGGAGCGAGCGGGACGCGGTAATGTCGTTTTCCGTGTTGGTCGGTTTCAGCATCACGTTTACGCCTTCCACAGACGTACCTGTGCCGTAAGAAATACGCCCGGATACGTTGCCGGAAGATTGGGCAAAACCGACGTTGGTAACGCTGCCGGGAATGTCGGTGTCGTTTACACGAGCAATCCATTTGAATTCATACTCGTAGTAAATCCCGGGCAGTACGCGGTCGTCCGTATAAGTGAGAAAATCTTCGTTGGACGATGTGCGGTAGATTTCGACAAACGCATTGTTGCTTGACTCCAAGCTTCGGCGCGAAATAATATACTGCGTGCGCGGCGTAGTTCCGCCCATCGGGTAATTCTGCACATCCCAACTGAGCTTCACAATGCCCGGATATTCGCCTTTGGTGGCTTGGGTTTTTATGATTTTGGCGCTTTGCACTCCCGTAACGCTCACTTTATTGGAAAGGAAATCCTTTACCAATATATTAGTTCTGTTTACCACGTGCTTGATTTGGTACTCGTACGTAATGGAAGTGTCTCTTAGGGACTCATCTTTGTATTCGTAGCTGTCTTTATTGATATCATAAGCTATCGTTTTATGGAGTCTTCCATTCCGTAAAATTTGGAAAGAAGACGGGGTGAAAATATCGCTTTTCTCGCTGTTCCAAGTCAGCACCGCACCATCTTGCAGGTCATAATCGCCCGTGAGATTAATTTTGTGTGAGACAGTAGTACTGACAGAGCCTGTAGTGTGCAAACCGGTAATTCCGCTTTCGTATAGCGTAGTCGGTACACTTCCCCAAGTACTTGAATTTTGAAAATAGACTACGGCGTAATCGTATTCTTTTTCGAAAGCAATACTTTTATCTGTACGCTTATAGGTAGAAGAATTAGAAGAGACGTTAATAACCGTATCCTGAATCCACGTAGTCGCAGTTTTTTCTTTTCTCAATAAGACAACCCTGTCAAGAGTGCTTGTTCGCGAATTGGTTCTATCAACTTCCCATTCAACCAACACATTTTTATCCGTTTGACTGTAGGTCGGTTTCAAGTTTTTAACAGTAGGAAGTTTGGGTAAAGTATAGTTCGACATGTTATAAGTATCGGTTTTCCCTGCAAAAGAAACCTCACTCTTCATTCCGGAAAGTGTTTTGGCAACTCCCGGATCAGAATTGTCAGTATAAATGTATGTCATTGAATAATAATCTACATCCTTGACTTCACCATTTGGGAGAGTTACCTTATTTGTTGCGCGATTTACGTTAGGTAGGTTTGTAAAAGTAATCTGAATTTTATCTTTTGCTACTCTACGTCCATTTTCAGCTGATGGCTTATTGGTGAAAGCGGGTGTACTACTTAGGTTACTTGCAGGAGTAATAGTATAATCAAAACTTTTGTTCGGGTCTATTGACTTTCCTACATATCTTATTTTTTGTGTTCCCCAATACCTGTAAGGAATGGTATAGGTTAGCTTTAAATAGTACCAAGCACCACCATGTTTATATTCTTCGCTTCGTTTCATGTCAGATATATGATCTTTACGATCTTTTCCATATTTATCACCATTCTTAGTATTTGTCAACGAGAACAATTTCTCATCACCAAAATAAATATCCAGCCACTCTGTATATGAGTCATTTGAGCCACCTGTATCATAAGTCAGAAAATACAGTGTCAATGTTCTGCCTGAAATATTCGTGTTTTCAGGTCTTTTTAACTGAGAATCGTCACCCCAGAAAGGATTCGCCTTTACCACTCCGGCATTTGCCGCCAAGAGCAGTAAAACAATCAGAAATTGGAGCCATCGTGCTTTGGCTCCGGGACGCGGTACTATATAAGCGCCGTCGTCGGGTTTTTGTAAATTTGCTTTCATTTTTTTTTGTTTTAGCCCCTTACCTCCCTAAATCCCTCCCCACAAGGGAGGGACTTTTAAAGAGGGGAATTCGGAGCGTTGATTAGAGATTTTTTTTTATTTATATTTACATTGTTTTTAAAACAGCCCCCAAAATCTTTGTACTTTGAGTTTCACTGTACCACAAATCTAACTGCACCAGCTAAGCATGAAAGTTTAGATTTATGGGGGCTTTTTTGTCTTGTTTAAGTAACTGATGCTTTGTTTTTGTGCAGTACATCATTTTTTTTATAGCGTATTTGGTTTGCGTTTTACCTGCTGTTTTTCAATCCGGCCGTTTCAGGGCGCAGGCTCATGTTATTCGGCTTTCGCCGAAAATCGGACAAGAATGCCCGAGCCCCGGGTTGTAAACTACCGACTAATTTAGAATCGTTCGAAACAGTTGCAAAAATAAACCACCCAACAACCTTTTTCCAAATAAAGGGGTGGGACATCGGTGGGACAAATAATATATCAACTGATTATCTGATAGTTACAACGAGTGGTTTTTATGTTTTGCTGAAAGAATTATTTTATTTATTTTTGCATTCACTAATTTTTCACAAACAAAATGCAAAATTATTCACGAAAACTTTTACTTTTTTTTGTTTTCACCGGCAGTTTTATGACAAATGTGCTATCGGCTACTTTTTCATTTTCAAATCCGGGCGATGTGGAAAATTTTGTAACAAAAGGGAGGGAATTTCTTTTGGATACGGTACAGATGAGAAATTACCTGTCGGTACTGAACAAACAGAAAGATTACAAAGATCAGGTGGTGGCTTATGTGCTTATGGCAAATTCTTATGACAAGGTAATGGACAGCAGGAATGACTATGCGGACTATTTGTACCGCGAAGCTGAACGACTTGCCAAGTCGAATAAAGACCTTTCAATGAGCGTGTGGGCACGAATGAATTTTATAAATAACCGCTATTTTTTCAGGGATTATGAGCAGCTAATCCCGGTTTTATTGAGCGTAATGAATGATTTGCAAAGAAAAAGCAATACGAAATTGATTTTTCCTACCGAAACATATAAGCTAATCGGGTGGATTTTGCAAACTATGAACGATACAGATGAAAGTCTGAATTACTTGCTTAAAGCGCTGAAAACTGCCAAACCCGATTCCGAAGATCAAGCAACATTGCTGTACAGCGTTGGTCTTCATTATTTTAGAATAAAAAATTATGTAGAAGCTGAAAAGTATTTTGACAAAACCGCCGAAATTGCATTGAAAATAAACGATATGTCTCGCTATGCCAAAGTGCTGGGCAGCAAAGCGGAAATTTTAGAAAATGATGGAAAAATTTCGGAAGCCATTGAATTGGCAAAAGAGGATGTTAAATTATCAAAAGTAGCTAAAGATGAGCAAAATACGATTTACTCGCTTGTGTTGCTTTCGAGACTTTACATAAGCAGCAATCGCCCGGATGAGGCTATTCCGTATTTAGCCGAAGCTGAAAAAATAGCGTACAGTAAACCTTACTATTTGAGTGCCCGCAGGAGAATTGTGATGATGAAATTGGAGCTATTAGACGGACAAAATACAGCAAAAGAGTTGAGTCTGCTAAAAGAATTGAAAGCATTGGAAGATTCGGTGAGGAAAACGGATGGTGAAATAGCGGTGCGAAACTCACAGTACCAGATTATAAAACGGAAATATGAAATAGACCTTGAAAACACTAAAGCAGCGTATCGCCAGAAAACCAATATCTATATCATTATCTGTATTATTCTGCTTTTTACTGCATCGTTTATTTATTGGAGCTATAGAAATAAGCTTAAAAACAGGAGTTTGGCTTATGATAAATTAGTGCTCGAAATGGAATTGGAGAAGCAAACACTTGAACTGAAACTCTCTGAAACCGAGTTGAATCTTAACTCACAGATTGAATACCTCAAAAACAAAAACACGCAGATAAAAAAATTGAATTTTGAGATTCAGAAATTAGAACGTACATCCGGTTATAATTTGGAGAAAAAAGAAGGAAAACTGCATGCCCTGCTTGATTCTCACCTGATGACGGAGGAAAACTGGAAACTGTTCAAACTCCAATTTCAGAAAACATTTCCTGATTTTTACGAAGATTTGCTGGCTAATTTCCCCGATTTAACTGACTCAAATCTGCGTATTGTTTTACTATTAAACCTTGGATTCAGCTATAGTGAAGCGGCTTCATTGCTCGGTATCACATCAGAAGCTGTACGCAAATCCAAGCAACGGCTGAAGAAAAAATACGGCGAAGGCTTATTGTTTGAAAGTTTATTTGTTGATACCGAACCCATAGATTTGGAATCCTAATATTCATCCGATTGCCTATTCAATGAGTTTTTAATTCATCTTTCTTTTTGAAATCCACTGCCTTACAAATCTGTCCGGTGCCTGCACTAAAAGCAAAGCCGTGGCAATAACAACCATTCCGAGAATTGTCGGCAAATCGGGAGTTTCACCTTTTACAAACATCCAGCTTAAAATAACACCTACTACAGGAATCAAAAACTTCCAGATATTCAGCTCTGAAACTTTCACTTCCGGTCTGTTCAGTAACCCGTACCAAAGCGAGAATCCAATGGCAGAAATCAATGCTAACCATAACAATGCACCGTAAAACTCTATCGGAAAATTATATGTTTCAGGTTTTTCTACCATCAATGAAACAACTAAAAGCCCTACTCCTCCGATCATGTGTGCAAATGATGTAAGTGCAATCGGTGAGATGTTGGCTTCTTTTCTTTGTGAAACTAATATATTCGTATAACTACCAATACTTACACTCAATAACAGGAGAAAAACTCCGGTGTAAAACGAGGAACTATTTAATGAAATTTGCCCTTTCGTCAGACTGATAAACACAATACCTGTCAGCCCAAGCGCAATCGCAATTCCTTTCCGAAGAGTCATTCTTTCGTTTTTCATGATAAAATGTGCCATTAAAGCCACCACAAGCGGGCCTGCACCGATAATAATGGAAGAAGTTGCCGCCGGGACTTTGTCTATCCCGACAAAAAACAATCCGTACTGTAAGAATGTCTGCAGAAACGCAAATAACAAAATGAACCGCCAATGCCTCATACATCCTCTCAGGCTCACTTTTTTATGCATCATAACCGGAATCAGTAATAATCCCGCAAGAATAAACCGAATGCCTGAAAGAAAAATCGGATCTGCGTATTGTAAACCGATTTTCGCACCGGCAAAAGCCGAACCCCAAAGAACACAGGCTAAAATTGCTCTTAATCTCATATATAAAAAGCGGATCTTCGTGATTACCGAAATCCGCCAAATTACTTGTTTATTATTAAATTTTATGATTATCCGTTTTTGTTCCTAAACTTAAATAATTTTTTTTTAGATTGGGACTAACCGCTTCAAGTCGGATTGTCCCGTTGTTTAATGACGTAAATATGCAACAATTCAAAATTGCAACAAATAGGAATGATTGCGGATAGACATATTAGATTTTTAACGAAATATTTTGATTTTCTCTCCCACTTGTATCGCATCGCCCAGATTTTCATTCCATTTTCTGATATCAGCCACCGAGCAATTATACTGTCGGGCAATGGAATAAAGCGTATCACCCCTTTTCACTGTATGTATAACAGAATTGGCCGTGTAATGTTCTTGGTAGGCGTTTTCAGCCGTTTCTACAGCGGCATCTGAAGCATTAACTATCAGTATTTGTCCTGCATGAATGTTATTGGAAGTAAGATTGTTCAAAGATTTCAGCTTATCCACAGTCAAATTGTATTTTCTTGCAATTGAAGAAAGTGATTCACCGCCTACAACCCTGTGTTTTGCATGAGTTGGCAGACTTTCAACCGGATTTTGATCAAAAACGACAATTTCTATTCTATCCTGCCGGTTTAATTTTTCGGAAGAGGAATTATGCTGTTCTATATTGGATTGGTTCACTTCATTTTTCACACGTTCCTCCGGCTCAACAGATTGCTGTTCCTTCCTATTGACCGTTTTCTCGAAATCAATTTTTTGAATCTCCACCAAAGGCATGGAAGGCACATTGACCGCTTCGGTAATCAACAGCTTTTGCCCTCTTTTTATCCGTTTTGATGGTAAATTATTCAAATGCTGAATGGTGGTAATCGGGACATCGTATTTCTTAGCTATGGAAGCTAAATTATCCCCTCTTTTCACGGTATGATAAATTGCATCGACTATTTTTTTCTGCGAAACAGGATGATTTGCAGCCGTTGATACTGCGGCTGAATTAGCCGGTAACCGCGTCGAATTTCTTACGTAAGATTGTGAGTTTTTGTTATCTATCACCCTGCCTGCTTTCAAGTATCGGGATGCATAATATGCTTCAGTAGAGGAAGATATGATTACTCCCTGCTGTACAGAAGCATGGATAAAGTCGAACTCTCCGTTTGGTTTAGTTTCCGTAACAATACCAACATGTCCTACTACTTTATTTTTCCTTCTGCCTTCAAAAAACACCAAATCTCCGGTCTGCAAATCTCGTTTCTGAACGGATGGAAATTGTGTCGCTTGATCGCGTGATGAACGGTTCAGATTGTACCCGAAATTCTTATAAACATGGGATGTGAAACCTGAGCAGTCGAAGCCTCTTGAGGTTGTACCGCCATAGCGATATGGCACCCGCAGGTAGTTTCGGCCGTAATTTATCAGCGAATCTTGCAATGTTAAAGTGACTGTATTTTGTTCTGCCCGGGTTTCTGAAGAAGTAGAAACCTGAATCTGGGATTTCGACTTACACGAAATACAAGCAAGCGTAATCAGGCAAGTTATTATTATGTTTCTATTCACAAAAATGGAATTACATTCAAATTTCACAAATAATCTACAAATATAACCAATTAAAGGGAATCAACCTTGAGTCGTTTTTGCTTTTTAACAAAATATTGAGGTTCAAGCGAGCGAAGTGCCGTAAAACTGCGTATTTACATTACATAATCCAAAGCACCATCAATACTATCGCCATACTGGCTGAAATCATCAGAATTAATCGGCGGAGAAGTTTTATCTTCTTGGAAAACATAAAGAATGAGGTCACGACTAAAAAGAAAAGCATTGCTCCATAAACCGTTGATATCCAATGAAACTTACTATTTCCGCTCATTTTGTGAAGATTAACCATTTTGTCAGCCAATCGAGGATAAGTAAATTTTGTAATTACCGCCTCGCCGGTCAATGAATTGTAGTGTCCTTGCTTGAAGTAATAAATACCATTTTCCTCTTTCTGGACTGTCAGGTTGCGAATAAATAAGGCTCCACCCAATTTTTCAGCAGAAATTCCTTTTGCAATTCTCATTTCAAAAGTTCTTTCTTTTTTCCAAAAATCGGTATTCCTGTAAACCAAAAGAATGCCGCTCAAAGCATAAACTATGGTAAACCCAATGGTAATAAATGCAATATCTCGATGCAAAGATCGCATGATTTGAGAAAATCTATTTTTTGTCATATTATGAAATTTAAAAACCGTAATTAGCTGTCAACGCAAAATTTCTCGGATCAGTCGGATTTAAGTATCCTCCGCGATAATAGGCTGTGTAACCGATTTTGTTAAAAATATTATTTATAAAAATCCGAAAATGTAACTTGTTAAATGCATATCCCAACTGCACGTTTGTAGTGGTATAGGCATCGGCCAAAAAAGGCTTAGTATTGGGTTGGATCTGATGACCCGCGATTTCGCGCTGAGTGTATTCAGCCAAAGGGCGTTCACCAACGTAATACGCACCCATCCCGAAGGAAAGATTTTTAAGCGATCCTTTAGGAATACTGTAATTCACCCAACCATTCGCTGTGTGTTTCGCAGTATTCATAGGCGCTGAACCATTTACATAGTTGGGGCTGTCCTTGTATTGCGCATCCAAGTAGGCATAACCAAGCACCACATCCAAGGTCGGCAATAATCGTCCGGTCAATTCAGTTTCAAGCCCTTTTCGAGTGAGCTTCCCAACTTTCATATAGTGTCCGGTTCCTTGCAGAGCATCATTTAGGATTTCGTAAGTCAAATTATCATTCAACAAATCAAAATAAGTCAAATTAAAGCGTAATCGCTCCTGAAACCATTCGGATTTTACTCCGATTTCTATTTGTTTTTCTTTGGCTGCACCTACAGGCGTTCCGTTTTCAAGCAGATTCGCGGCATTTCTCAACGAAGTAGTAGTAGTAAAAGAAGCAAATAGGTTAATATGCTTCAAAGGAGAAATTATTATTCCCAAAATTGGATCGAACGCGCCACCTTTTACTGCGGAAGCCACATGTCCCGTAACCCCGTTTGACAAGCTGTATCTGACTCCCAGTGAGGTTTTCAGGTATTTATTTAATGTTATTACATCTTGAGCTGACAAGCCATAGCTGAAATTTCTTGTTGTAATCGGATCAGCAAACGTCAATTTTACTCCATTCGGCAGTACATTATTTATCGGATTCAACACATCAATAGTGTCAACAATTACAACATTCGTAACTGTTGTACTCACTTCGCTAACCCGATAATCTGCTCCAACTTGAAAAGTATGCTTGATATTCCCTGTAAAAATATCTTTCCCTATAAAATCAAGCTGAAACAGTTGATTGTTATCATCTCTTGTACTGCCGCTGTACTGGCGTGAGCGGTGATTATAATCGCTGTTTTTTGCCGACCTCTTCAGCACATTCGCGTGTCCGGCAAATTTTTGAGTTGCCAACTGAGAACCGGAATAAACTCCGCGAACACTAAATCCATTTCCCAACTTTCGGTTAAATCGTGCTGTATAAGTCATTATATCTGTAATATTCCTGTCATTCTCAAAGCCCATAAATCGATTAGCAGGCATTTTGAAAATGGCATTCACACTGTCTGAAGCTAAATTTACAGTTCCCTGATCGGGGGTACGGCTATCATGCAAATAATCCATCTCGAGCACAAAATCTGTGTTTTTATCAGGACGCCACGCAAAAGAAGGATTAATGTATATTCGGTCTTTGCTTACATTAACCCGATAATTATCCCCTCGCTCAAAAGCTCCATTCAACCGAAATCCTAACTCTTCATTTTCACCCATAACAGACTGTATATCAAATGTTGGTCGCACAAAAAACCAACTTCCCATTCGTAAGCCCACGTTTCCGGAATTTTGGAAATGAGGAGTTTTAGTAGCGATATTAATCGCTCCCGCAGCCGACCCGATATCACCTCCGAGTCCTTGAGATAGGGATGCAGAGCCTCGTAAAATCTGAATTGTCTCCACCCCTTGCATATCGGTCAAAAATCCGTGACCACGAAAATCACTTTGCACTCTCACACCGTTTTTCAACGTAGGAATTCCTCTAAAACCACGTGCGGTAAGACTTTCTGTAGTCCCGCCAAAAGTTCCGAAGACGCCTACTCCGGGAGCATTTCGCACTGCTTCGCCTAACGAAAGAACGCCTTGGTCAGTAATCATTTTGTGTGAAATTACTGAGATGCTCTGAACTTGCTCTGATGTACGCAGCGGAATCCGGATAAGCATATCTAATTTTTCAGGCTCCTTCCTACGCATCCCAAAAACCTCAACATCTGCAAGTAAGTTTTCATTGGGGAGCATCTTGACTTCAAGTTCTTGATAAGCGTCTTTTTCTAAAGAAATGTTAGTCGAAAAGGTTTTATATCCCAAATAAGTTATGTCGATTGATTCGGTTTTTTCAGATAAATTTGTAATTTTAAATTCTCCGTCAAAATTAGTAACGGTAGTGATATCACTATTTTTACATCTAATTTGAGCACCTATAAGCGGATTGTTTTTTTCATCGACCACTCTTCCGGAAATAATAAAATAGTTTGCATGTAAAGTGAAGTAATTTAGAAAAACAACAAGAAGGTAAGTTACTGTTTTTTTTACCATAAGAGAATGTATTTGAACAAAAAAAATAGTGTTTTTTTTAATTGCACAAAATTACCTACACCCCATAAATAGGGCAATACTAAATAGTAATGATTTTTTCCCGGCTAAAATCATTAGATATAATGATAAAAAAAAATACACTCTAAAAAAACATCATTTAGATGAGTTTTTTTAGAGTGTACAATTATTTTCAGGTAAAGCTTTCTGTTACTAATTTATTCTAAAAAGGCGGTTTATTGCTGTCGGACAATGGCGCATTCTGCAGGTAAGATGGAGGAGCCGGATCGATAGTCGCGATTGAAGTTTCGGTTTGCGCTTCCGGTTCAAATTNNAAATTCAGTATTCATTCTGGAGGCGTGAGTAGTATAACCCTGATTTCCAAAATCCATATCATCAGTGAGATTCATGAATTTCGCATACACATTCTTAAATCGAAGTCTTACGTCTCCTACAGCACCGTTTCTGTGTTTTGAAATGATTATCTCAGCTATTCCGGCAAAAGAATTTCCATCTTTATCGGCTACAAGTCCATAATATTCCGGTCTGTGTATAAAGCAAACCATATCTGCATCCTGCTCAATAGCTCCCGATTCTCGCAAATCCGAAAGTTGCGGACGCTTCCCTTCAATTCCGGAACGACCTTCCACACCACGATTCAACTGTGACA
>LSQX01144376.1_pt1 | contig 27639 bp, 15 predicted proteins | sample 654561 | NCBI WGS metagenome assembly LSQX01 (sample SAMN04489861, study PRJNA283612) | anaerobic digester metagenome | isolation source: 4 biogas reactors fed with cattle manure at either 37C or 55C with and... | place: Denmark: Kongens Lyngby | collected 2014
GTGTCTCGTATGGTCATAGGGACATGAATAGCGGCGTCATAAAAATGGGGTTTACCGGCAAGATAGTGATCGCCCAAATACGTGCCGTGGTCAGCCGTGAAAATGATCAGTGTCTCTTCCCATTGTCCCGATTGCTTCAGATAATCAAAGAGCAATCCGATACAGTGATCCAATTCGCTAATCATGCCGTAATAGCAGGCGCGTAATTCGCGCCATTCCGACTCAATCTTCAATTCTGTTTGTGCCCAATCGTTGCGACATCGGGAAATATACGGGTGATCATTCTCTAATTCTTGAGGGCGTCTCAGCGGCTCCGTCATATCCTCAGGCGAATAGAGTGCATGATAGGGATCAGGACAGATATAAGGCCCATGGGGTTTAATATAATTGAGGCTGAAAAGCCAATCATTCTTTTCTTGGCTTTGTAAATAGCGAATTGCCTTTTCTGTTACAAAGCGTGCCTCACTATGTTCCGCTTTATAATGGGCGGGGAAATAGAGGGGCAAATGGCCGCCTCTGCCTTCAGTAGGAATCTGATGGCTATACATGGTTTCACGGTTACAATCGTCTGCGGCATAGCCCTTTTCTTGAAGCCATTGATACCATTCCGGGCTGTCATAATCATGCTTGAGTACCACTTCATAGCCCGGTAAAAAATGATCATAGCTCAATGCGTTTCGGTGGGGGTGACCTTCGGGTAAAATTGCAGGGTCACGGGCATAATCATTATAGCCGGCAATAGCCGCTTTGCACCCGTGTTCACTTACAAGGGCGGGCAGACTGTCGTGGGCATCGGCCAAGGGTGTTAAATTATCGAGAACGCCGGTGGAACACAAATACCGCCCTGTGTGCATACAACTTCGGCTCGGCGCGCACGGAGATCCTTGGCAGAAGGCATTTTTAAAAAGCACCCCCTCTCGTGCCAAAAGATCTAAATTCGGCGTTTGGATGAGCGTGTTGCCCGCGGCGCCTATGCAATCAGGTCTGAATTCATCTGCCGTGATCCACAGGACTTTTTTATAGGAGCTTTTTTCCATCGCATGAAACCCTGTTATTTCCACCCAAAAGATCAGTGTATCATCTTGATGGAAAATGATCCAATTGCAGTTTTTGAAGGCTTTTAGACACTCGATGAAAAGGAGACCGAAGTGCATCACGTATCATGAAGAGACAGGAGCCGCATGACCGGCTTATGACCTCTGTGCCGCGGCGCTATAGCTGCAGAGATTAGCGTTATTCCACAAAAAAAGGTTGTGTCCACGCCATGCGTGTTCCTGCGCCGTAGCACTCAACGCGCAGATAGGATAAAGGTGTTACCTGAGGCAGTTCGTATTGCAAGACGGATCCCTCCACAGTAGCTAAAACCATGCCGTGATCGCGTAGGACACGGAAGGCTTGGGTATCCGGTGATTCGATTTCGATTTTACCGAGATCTGTTCGGATCGACCGGATGGTGACGCCCGTGGATACGTAGAAATTGCCGGCGCGCATGGCATTCAAAAGATTTGAAGCGTCGGCATCATCAGCGAAAACCATATTCCAACCGAGTTTCAAATCTTGGAGTCGGTGGATATCGTCATGACCAAAGCCCCAGATTCGCCGCCCTTGGCTGAGCAGCCTGTCCCAGCGATCGGCAGCGTAAGCGGAGCCTTCCGCACGATCAGTGACGCCATTATAAATTTCGATGCCTACATAACCCTGCAACGCGGCGAGTTCACGCTGATCACAATGGTTGAAGTTTTCGCCCCAGTTGGGATGATTCATTATGGCGAAACCCTCGCCCGTATTGACACGATCGATCATGAATTGTCGATCAGCATCAAGAGGCAAAACCTCATCGGCATTGACATGAAGAATATGAGGGCCGAAGGCGGTAATTTCATATCCGGGGATCAAGGTCATACTACGGGCATTAACAGAAGCCGGATCCGTAACGAAATCGTGATCACTGATCATAAGACTGTCATAGCCCTCTTGCGCATAAAGATCCACAATTTCTTGAGGCGATAGTCTGCCATCGCTGTTGGTCGTATGGGCATGGAGATTGACTTTATATTGATTTTGCGTCGTATCGAGATAGGAGGAAGTCAGTTTCATACCTTATGCTTCCTCATTCCACAGAGACTCAAATTCTGCCGCAGTAGCAGTTTGGAGCCGATCTGATTGATAGAGCTCTTTTACGATCGGGTCGGGGATACGCTGAATTTCCTCTGTTTCAGGAATGTAGGTCATCTGTCTCAAAAGAGCATTATTGTCATCGCATTCATAATAGGTGTAGGCGTCGCCTTTTCCCGGAATGAACTGTATGGTCTTGAAATAACGCATGATAGGAGTTCCTTTCATAGGTAAAAGCCAATACGGCTGAGGCTGTCGTCTCAGAAAGAGATCAATAGGAAAACAAGACAATTACGGTAAACCGCTATCTGTGCTGTACGATTACGCACGTCGGCAGTAAGAGTCTTGTAACAAATACAAAGCGATATACTAAGAAGCGTAGTCTCACGATTCTCCGCCTTCACAGCTATAAACAGAAAAACTGTGTCAGACTATTCCCGACGTAATACCCGGGATTCGGAAAACAGATGACGGGCTGAAGTGGCCCCTCCAACGCAAAAACGAAGGTGTCTATAAAATCTTTTTCCGGAAAGACCATGATTAATGATATTATTTAACTTCAATACAATGATGTTTTACACCATAGAACATATTGTACCCCAAGTCCGGATTCCACACAATAATTTGAGTTTCCGTGAAAGGCAAAAAGTAATCCGGTCACGCTATGAAGTTGTGATAAAGTCAGAGCAATGCAGGTCTCTTAACTATATAATTTAATCTGTGGAGTGTCAACGGTGAGTATTCTTAACAATGAAACTTTTTATTTGGCCCTCGGTAATACCGTCGATTCTATCGTTATAACAGACATGGACAGTGTCATCCGATACGTGAACGCCGCCTTTACCAAAATTACCGGCTATGAGGCGCGCGAAGCCATCGGCCTTAAACCCAACATTTTGAAATCGGAAGCAACCACCTTACAAACCTACAAAGAAATGTGGGCTATCATTTTAAATGGGGGGTGGTGGCGCGGCGAAATTTTAAATAAAAAAAAGAATGGCAATCTCTGGTATTCATTTTTGTCCATTACCCAGATCCGCGACGATGAGGGCACGCCCATGGGCTATATTGGCATTGCCCGAGATATCACAGAAATGAAAGACCTCGAAAAACGTCTTTTCGAAATGAGTCTGGAAGCCATTTATATGCTTGCCATGGCCGCCGAAGCTAAAGATGACGTTACAGGAAGCCACCTGCGGCGGGTCCGTTACTATTCCGAGGCCATCGCACGGCAATTAGGGCTTTCCGAACCGGAAATCATTGAAATCGGCTATTCAAGTATGATGCACGATGTGGGGAAACTCAACGTGCCCGACGACGTGCTTAAAAAGCCGGGATCCCTCACGGAGCAAGAATGGGAAGAAATGAAAACACATCCCTTGAAGGGCGCCGCTATATTGAGAGATAAGCCCTTTTTCGGGGTCGCCCGCGAGATTGCCGCCAATCACCATGAGCGTTGGGATGGCAGCGGCTATCCCAAAGGAAAGAAAGGCGAAGAAATCCCTTTATCGTCCCGAATTGTCACCCTTGCTGACGTCTACGATGCCCTTACCACGGTAAGACCCTATAAAGACGCTTTTTCCGATAAAGTCGCCAAACAAAAAATCTTAGAGGGCAAGGGCACTTTTTTTGATCCTCAAGTCGTCAGCGCTTTTGAGCACCTATATGAGTGTGGTGTGATTACAAAAATAAAAGAGAAATATTCTGACGAAGCTCAATGATAAACAGAGACTGCAGTCCATCGCAGAGACGGAGCCTGAGCTTGTTGTTGTGCAGCAAGGATACCCGTTGTAAAGCTATTTTTTTAATATCGAAACGAGATTGAAACATTTTGTTCTTGCGTGATATCCTAGACTCAGGCTTTTGCGAGAAGCTTCGCCGCATCAGCGCGGAGCTTGCCTTATTTCCTTTTGGGTAAAGGTAATTGAGTGTAGGAAATTGTATATACCTAACGGAAAGTATACGCCATGGCTATGGTTAAATCTGAGTTGTCTTATATAGAACCCATTGTTGCCAAATACCCGACGACCAAAGGCGGTATACTGGCGATTTTGCAAGAAATACAACAGGTGGATGGCTATCTTTCTTCAGAAGCTCTTGACGAGACCGCCAGACTGACCGGTGTTTCTGTCAACGAAATTTACGGCGTCGCCACCTTCTACAGCTTCTACAAATTCCATCCGCCCGGCCGCCATCTAATCCAGGTGTGCTTGGGCACAGCCTGCCATGTGCGGGGCGGCGCGAAAATTATGCGCGAATTGGAACGGCTCCTGAACATTAAAGTGGGCGAAGTCACAGCCGACGGTAAATTTGAGCTGAACCGCATCGCTTGTTTGGGGTGCTGTGCCTTGGAACCTGTAGTTGCCATTGACGGCAAATTTTATCCCCGCGTAACCGTACGCAAGCTTCCCGCTATTCTTGCGGAATATGAAGACGAACAGGAATAATGCCATGGATGTCCTTGAGAAACGCTATGCGGATGCACGGAGCGAGTGGAATCAGCTGGAAAACAGCGATGTTCCGATCCTTTTTGTTGGCGCTGCCACCTGTGGCCGAGCCGCCGGCGCAGATCGGATACTGGCGGCATTACGCGAAGAAATAGCAGCGCGTAAGAGCGACGCGAAACTGGTTGAAGTGGGTTGTTTAGGTCCTTGCTATTTGGAACCGCTGGTCTATGTGCATAAACCGGGCAGTGCGCGCATATGCTACGGCAATGTAACGGAAGAGCAAGCGCGCGCCATTGTTGATCGCCATATCTATGGAGATGATCCCTGTTCCCAATGGGCTGTCGGCATCATGGGGGATGCGGCGGGGAACGGCATTCCCCGTTTTGCCGATCATGCCGTGATGCGCGATCAGCTGCGCCGTATCTTCCATAATTGTGGAATTATCGATCCCCAAAACTTCAATCATTATCTTGCCCAAGACGGCTACCGCGGATTTCTGCAGGCCCTTGAAATTGGCGCCGACAAAACCTTGGAAGCAGTGCGCGATTCAGGACTGCGCGGGCGCGGCGGCGCAGGCTTCCCCACCTTTAAAAAATGGGAGTTTTGTCGTAACAGTGCCGGTGAAAAACGTTTTCTTATTTGTAACTGCTCAGAGGGCGATCCCGGCTCTTTTATGAACCGCACTCTGATAGAGGGGGATCCCCATGCCGTTCTGGAAGGGATGCTGATTGCCGGATATGCCATGCATGCCACTGCCGGGTATATTTACTGCGGCGTAGAATATGCAACCGTCTTGAAACGCTTACGCCTTGCTATCACCCAAATGCGCGAAGCAGGCCTGTTGGGTGAACATATTGCAGGCTCTGATTTTTCTTTTGATATTTACGTTAAACGCGGCGCAGGCGCGTATGTCTGTGGCGAGGAAACCGCCTTGATTGCAGCCATAGAAAGCCGCCGCGGTATGCCGCGTCCACGTCCGCCCTTTCCCGCCGCCAGTGGGTTGTGGGGCTATCCCACTACCATTCAAAACGTGGAAACTTTGGGCAACTTGCCCATGATTCTGCGTCATGGTGCAGCATGGTATAAAGAATGCGGCAGCGAAAATAATGCAGGTACCCGTTCTTTTTCCGTAGCAGGAAGCATAAAACGGCCCGGATTGATCGAGGTGCCCCTGGGTATATCCCTCATGGACATTATTTACAAAGTAGGCGGCGGCGCGCCTATGGGTCGTTCTGTAAAAGCGGTGCAAACAGGCGGGCCTTCCGGCGGCTGCATTCCTGCATGGCGTTTTGATCTGCCTGTGGAATATGAGGCACTCGCAGAGGCCGGCAGTATTATGGGCTCCGGCGGGATGATCGTCCTTGACGAAGAAACATGCATGGTCGATCTAGTGAAGTATTTTTTAACCTTCACACAAAATGAATCCTGTGGGAAGTGCCCGCCTTGTCGTGTAGGAACCCGCGCCATGCTCTCCATTGTCACGAAAATCGCAGAGGGCCGTGGTGAACCGGAAGATTTGCAGACCTTAGAAAGTCTGGCGCGCACCGTGAAGCATGGTTCTTTATGTGGATTGGGTCAGACTGCTGCCAATCCGGTTCTCTGTACCTTGCAATATTTTAAAGATGAATTTATTACCCACATTGTTGCGAAGCGCTGTGACGCCGGCGTGTGTACTGCCTTGACGACCACGCCCTGTATGAGCGGTTGTCCCGCCGATATTTATGTGCCGGGTTTTGTTTCATTGGCCGGGCAGCGACGTTATGATGAGGCGCGCGCCCTGCTTCGGGAGCGTAATCCCTTCGCGTCTGTTTGTGCCTATGTGTGCCATCAGCCTTGTGAAAATCGCTGTCAACGGGGAAGCATTGATGAACCAGTTTCCATCGGAGAACTTTCCCGATATTTGGTTACTACGGAAATGCAGGTGGCGCCGCCGCGCGTCATTGCCAACGACGCCAACGCAAAACGTAAGATTGCCATCATCGGCGGCGGTCCCGCAGGATTGACAGCGGCCTATTTTCTCGCGCGCTTAGGCTATAAGCCCGTGCTCTACGAAGCTTCCGATTCGCTGGGCGGTATGCTGACCCAAACCATTCCGGCCTTTCGCCTGCCCCGCGAAGTGGTCGACCAAGAAATAAAAATGATCTGCGATCTCGGCGTTACTGTAGAATTCAATCAACGCCTAGGCACAAATCTGAGTTTATCCGCGCTCCGTGAAGCCGGCGTGGAAGCGGTCCTCGTGAGCAGCGGATCATCCATTCCGAATAAACTCCAGGTGCCCGGAGAAGAGACGGAAGGCGTCGTCGACGCCGGTGCTTATCTTTCCCAATATAACCAAACAGGAACCGCGCCCGCCGGCAAAAAGGTCGTGGTCATTGGCGGTAATAATGCTGCTTTAGATGCCGCACGGACTGCCAAAGAGCTCGGTGCTGAAGAAGTCACCCTTCTCTATCGGCGTACCCGAAGGGAGATGACGGCTTATGAAAACTGTATCGATGATGCGGAACGGGAAGGCGTGACAATCACCTGCCTTGCCGGACCGATGGCGGTCAATACCGAAGCCGGGCGTGTCTCCGGTCTTCGTTGTGTGCGCATGGAATTGCATGAATACGACCTGAGCGGCAGACAAGCGCCCGCCGCGCTCGGAGATAGCCAATTCGAGATCAACGCGGATCTGGTCATTGTGGCGGTGGGGCGTCAGCCGAATGCCGAATTCTCTTGGGCCGATCCAGATTTGGAAATGGATGTGAGCGGGTTTATTCGCGTCCATCCGGAATCCCAACAGAGCAGCATTCCTTGGCTCTTCGCCTGTGGTGAAGCGGCGCAAGGGGCGCGCTCCATCATTGAGGCTATCGCTTCCGGAGAACGCGCAGCCGCCGGACTTGATCATTTCTTGACAGGAGCTTCCCACCCCTTCTGGCGCGTTCAATCGCTGGTAGATACACCCTTTGATCAAGATGCCGATTTCGTTGCGACGGCAAGGCTTGTCGTGGATCGTTCTCGTGTCGAAAAGCAAAAAGATAGTTTTGAAGAAGGTGTGGGTATTTTCACCGAAGAAAACACCATAAGTCAGGCTTTGCGTTGCCTGCGATGCGATTACTGTAAAGAGCATCAATAGTCGTTTCCCCAGACGTGTTTGAGTTTAACAGACAGGATCGGATTTACATGGAACTTACCATTAATGGACAACGGGTCACAGCGGAAGCAAAAGAAACCCTTCTCGAATGTGCGCTGAGACATGATATTCATATTCCGCACTTGTGCACCCATCCCAGTCTGCCGCCCTTTGGCGCATGTAGGATGTGCATGGTCGAAATTGAGGGGATGCGAGGTTATCCCACAGCCTGTACAACGCCTGTTGCACAGGACATGGTCGTACGTACCGACACGGAACCGCTTCGTGAATTGCGTAGAAATATCCTGGGCCTGATGATGCTCGAACATCCCAGCGCTTGCCTGTTGTGCGGGCGCAGAGATGAATGTGAAGAGTTTCGGCCTGTCGCCGAGAAGGTGGGTCGTACTACCGGCTGTCACACCTGCAACAACAAAGAGCTTTGCGATGTGCGCGCCTTGGCTGAGGATCTCGGATTTTCGGCCTTGCCCGTGCCGCCCCGGTACCATTTCCGGCCTCTGGAACGCTCCGATCCCTTTATTGATCGTGATCTCAACTTGTGTATTCTCTGCGGACGCTGTGTGCGCGTTTGTAAACATCAACATGGCAAGTCCATTATTGATTTTGTGGGGCGGAGCAGTGTAGCCCGGATCGGCGAAGCTTTTGACCGCAGCCTTCTAGATGCTGATTGCCGCTTCTGCGGATCCTGCGTAGATGTTTGCCCCACAGGAAGTTTGGCGGATCGTTATGCCAAATGGTTTGGCAAAGCCGAAACATGGGCGCAGACAAGTTGTGTCCTTTGTGATGAAAGATGTACCCTTAACATTGGCATTGTAGACGAAAAAGCCATATCTGTCCGTGCTGTCGATGAGGACAAGCCTTTGTGTGTGCTGGGACGTTTTGCAACAGCGCCGCTTATGAATCATAGCGAACGGCTCCATGTGCCGCAGATTCGTGTCGGTGAAAACCTGCGCGAAGTGAATTGGGACGCGGCTTTGGCACATGCCGCAGAAAAATTGATGCCCTACAAGGGCACTTCATTTGCGCTGGTTTGCGATGCCCAGCTGCCCGAAGAACATCGCTTCATCTTAAAGGCATTCACTGAAAAGGTCATGGATTCTCCCCACTATATCGAATTGGATGCCAACAAAAATGGCAGCGAGAAGGCTGACTTGCCTGAAGCATGTAAAGCCGTCATCGCTGTCGGAAACCTTTTAACAGACGCGCAATGTCAAAGATTGGAATTAGTACTTGTCCAAGATGCCTATACGTCTGTCATGTTAGACAAGGCTCAAGTGGTTTTTCCCGCTGCCGTCTTCACAGAAACGAATGGAAGCATCGCAGACCGCGACAAAATATACCGGCCTTTATTCCAAGTAACAACACCGCCGGGACAAGCCAAAGCAGATTGTGAAATTATCATTGCGCTTGCAAAAGAACTTGGCGCGGAACATGTTGTAGCAGATGATACCGTTGCAAAGTTGACGCAAACGGCAGCGCCCATCCTTTGCGAAAAAAGGAATACAGTTCCGCCCGCCGCCGCTGATCCTAAAAAGCGCGCTCTTTTCTTTAGAGGGCATTCCATTGACGCTCTCGTAAAGGGACTGGATTCTTTGCCCGCATCAGGACAAAGAATTCAGGAAACGACAGAAGCGGCAGTTGTTGCCCCTGTGCCGGGCACGCCGCCGGAAGCGTTTCAGATTCTTGCTAAACGAGAAATTTCACCCAATAATCACGAGATTGTGTTTTATGCGCCCGTAGTGGCGAAAAAAGCGCGGGCAGGTCAGTTCGCCATTATTATGGCTGACGCCACCTCGGAACGGGTTCCTTATACCCTCTGTGATTGGGATGCCGACGCGGGGACCATCACGCTGATTGTGCAGGAAAAAGGACAAAGCAGCCGTAAACTTGCACTCATGCAGGTCGGTGATAAAGCCGCCCATATCGTCGGCCCCCTGGGCACCCCCTTGGATATAAAAAAGTACGGTACCGTCGTGCTTTTAGGAGGATGCTACGGACTGGGAGCCCACATAGCGATTGCCAAAGCATTAAAAGACGCCGGGAACCACGTTGTGATTATGGTCGAAGCACGAAGTCACTATCTCCATTATTATGAAAATGAATTAGCACAAGTGGCAGACGAATATATCGCCTCCACCATCGACGGTTCTAATGGAGTGCGAGGTCATGCCATTGACGTGTTACTGCGCCGATTGAAGAAGGGCGCCCATGTTGATCTCGCTATCGCGGTGGGCTGTCCCTTTATGATGAAAACTGTAGCTGCTGAATTGAAAGATATTGACTGTCCCGTCCTTGCTGCGCTCAATCCAATTATGTTGGATGGCACAGGCATGTGTGGCGCATGCCGTGTTACCGTTGATGGTGAAACAAAATTCGCCTGTGTTGACGGGCCCTTTTTCTCTGCTCATCAGATAGATTGGGAAGAATTAAAAGATCGACGCAACGCCTACAGCGAAGCGGAGATTGGTTCCTTGTTATCTACAGAACCCGTTGTACGCACCCATCACGCCCATGGTCATGGATGCGGCTGCGGAAAAGCATAAGTACCCCTGTAACGGAAGATTAAATTATGGCAGACCTTCGAAATGCAGATGACGCTTTGACAAAACCAAAGCCGAAAAAAGTGCGCCCGCCCCGGCAGGCTATGCCCGAACAAGCGCCGGAAGATCGTGCGCGAAATTTCCTGGAAGTGCCCTATGGCTATACGCCGGAACTTGCCATGCTGGAGGCAAGCCGCTGCCTCAACTGCAAAAAACCAAAATGTGTGGACGGCTGTCCCGTTCATGTGGATATTCCCGGGTTCATTGTATTGGTACAAGAGGGCAAATTTGTCGAGGCGGCACAGCATCTCAAAATACAAAATGCCTTGCCCGCTATTTGCGGAAGGGTCTGTCCCCAAGAAGAGCAGTGTGAACGGCTCTGCATTTTGGGTATTAAAGGCGAACCCGTTGCTGTCGGGCGATTAGAGCGTTTTGTTGCTGATTATGAACGAGATTCCGGCACTGTTGCCATTCCCGAGTTGCCGCCCAGAAGCGGAAAAAAAGTCGCCATTATCGGGGCTGGTCCTGCGGGATTGACTGCAGCAGGTGATCTTGTGCGCATGGGGCACGAAGTGACAGTCTTTGAAGCCCTTCAAGAAACGGGCGGCGTTCTCGTCTACGGGATCCCTGAGTTCCGCTTGCCCAAAGAAATTGTAAAAGCAGAGGTACAGTTCCTTGAGGCAATGGGCGTCTCTTTTGTCATGAATTTTGTGGTAGGGCGAAATGCCTCTATCCCGGAACTTCTAGAGGAAGAGGGCTTTGATGCCGTGTTTATCGGAACAGGAGCCGGGCTGCCCGCCTTCCTGGGCATTCCCGGCGAGAATCTGGTCGGTGTATACAGCGCCAATGAATATTTGACCCGATCAAACCTCATGAAGTCCTACCTTTTCCCAAAATATGACACCCCGCCTATTCGTCGCAAACGTGTCGCTGTTGTTGGCGGCGGTAATGTGGCGATGGACTCAGCACGCACAGCGTTGCGGCTCGGCGGAGACGTCCATATTGTCTACCGGCGCGCGAGGGAGCAGATGCCCGCCCGCTTAGAAGAAATTCATCACGCCGAAGAAGAAGGCGTCAAAATGAAATTGCTCACCAATCCCAAGCGGATTTTGGGCGACGACAACCATCGAGTCATCGGCATCGAATGTATACAAATGGAACTGGGTGAACCCGACGAATCTGGACGCCGACGCCCGGTACCCGTCAAAGATTCGGAATTTGTCATTGATGTGGATACCGTTGTTATTGCCATTGGCAATAATCCTAATCCCTTAATCCCGAGATCTATGCCTGAGCTTGCCCTCTCGAAATGGGGAACCATTGTGGTCGATGAAGAGACCATGGCCACCTCCGTTAAAGGCGTATTTGCCGCAGGAGATATCGTTTCCGGAGCCGCTACCGTAATCAGCGCCATGGGACAGGCGCGGACGGCTGCCGCAGCCATTGACCGATACTTACAGGGAGATGCTATTTCTTTTGTAAATGAGTCTGCGCAAAACTAAAACTTTATATCGCTATTAAAAAAATACACAATCCGCTGGTATCAAAAGTAAAAGCTGATGAACAAGATCGAAGCCAAAACGATAGCTCATAACCTTTCCTTTAGTTTCCACAGCCGTATAAACAGTGCTGCTATGTTGTAACTTTAAAAATCGCAGTATAAATAGTTTGATAAGTAAAGAGCCTTTTTGCTTGACATAACGACCTCCGTGTGGTAGCATTAAGACGCTAAAAGAGATTGTGATCAATGTGGCGGCAAGCTAGCGTTGTCGCTGCTTGATGGGAATCAAATAAAACGAATCGATGTTAAATAGTGATAGGACATCTCTAACCTGTAAAGGGTAAAGCCCATGCGTGCTAAACAAATACTCGTCGTTACGATCTTTTCTTTGCTCTTTGTGTTGGGACCCGGGGCTTTCGCCGCGCCAAAGCCTTGTCCTATCAACAGCGCTGACGTCTATGACACAATAACAGACATTGCCTTCCTTATTTTCGATCACGACGACAATGGATACATCACCTCTGAAGAAGTGAGCGCCATTTCGCCTGAACTTGCCCAAAGCGCCGGTTCATATTTAAGCAAATGGGAAAACGGTATCAGTCGTTGGTGGTTTCATAGGATTATGGAAACCTTAAATCTCTTCAACTATGTGGATAAAAATCGGAATGGTTTGATCGAGTTCGAAGAGGTGGAAGAGTTCATTCCGGAAGATATTTTTGCCTATCTGGATATGAACGATAATAGCGTTATTGACTGTGAAGATTGGGCACGTATTACAGCGCCCTACACGAGCTCCGATGTTGAAGGAGGCTGTGGAACTCTAGATCTTTTGGCCATTATAGTAAATGGCGGCATGACATTTGTCGACCTCACGAATGACGGATATATTTCACAAACTGAAATCGCCTTACTTGCTGACGAATATGCCGATCCTATTTTACTTATCATAGATCGTGATGGCGACGACAAAATCTCCGAAGCAGAGCTCTTTTCCTTTATTGAAGCCATCCCCATCAATATCGTTAATGTCCTCGATAGGAACGGCGACGGCGCTATCCAAAAGGACGAGGTCTCTTTTGTCCCCGATTTGGTTTTCATGGCCCTCGATAAAAATCATGACAATCAATTGGATTGCGAGGATGCCCCAAAAATACCGGTAGAAGAACCGATCGAAGACGCTTGTCCTTTGCCTGAAATTGGCATTATGGAAGTCTTTGACCTAGCAGTTACTTGGCTCGATACCAATGGCGATGGCGCCCTTTCTCTTGATGAACTCCGCGCAATTTATACTGGTTTAGAAGAAGAATGGTTTAAAACGATTGACCTCAATCGTGATGGTCGATTAAGTCGAAATGAATTGAGTATTTTTGTGGCACTGGCCCCTATCCCCGGAGATTTGCTCTCGTTGATAGACAGCAATGGCGACCGGCTGATCCAATATGGTGAAGTGGCGGAATATGTAGATCGCTCTGTATTCGATTATTTTGATGTCAATGGAAATGGTGTCATTGATTGTGAGGATCTTGATGCCTTGCTTCCCGATCCTGAAGGTGAAGTGCCCGTCGACGAGGGCGAAGATGAGGATCCCGACGAAGGCGAAATTGAAGAACCTGTCGAAGGCGAAATTGGCGATCCTGTCGAAGGCGAAGTTGGAGATCCTGATGAAGGCGAAGTAGGAGATCCCGACGAAGGCGAAATTGGCGATCCTGTCGAAGGCGAAATTGAAGAACCTGAAGAGCCGCCTTTCTCGAAAGTTGAGTTCATATCTGAACGCTTGGTGAAATTATTCTTGGCACTCTTTGCCGAAATAGACGCTGATGAAGATCATGCGTTAAGTCTTGAAGAGATTCAAGTTTTGGTGCCCCTTCCCGAAAGACTCTTCCATCTCCTTGATCAAAATGGGGATGAGCTTCTGGATTACACTGAACTCAACGCCTTGTGGCAGCGCCTCATGGGAAGCTCGGAGCCGCCGATACTTAAAATTATACGGACCATCACCAACGAGAACGGAGGAGACTTTTTCCTGCCCGGTTCCCCCATAACCGTGACGCTTCAGATCACCAAGCTTGGTTCCGATTTGCTTAACAGTCTTGATCTGACAGAAATTATTCCCGCAGGATGGAGCCTTGCCAATTCACCGAAGAGTGATGTGCAGGTTGTCGAAAAAATGGAAGGTCTTGGTCTATTTCTTCACTTCAATTGGCGTGCCCCTCATACCTTCCCGATGACTCTACAATATACGCTCATACCTCCCGCTAATGGAAAAAATTTACTCACCATCTTAGGGCAGGTATCCGGTGTGCTTTCCGGTGGAACTCGTAACGGAGAAATTGTACCCACTGTAGTGGCGGAGTTCGTAGAAGAAGTGTTTACCCACACTGCGGACTTGGATCAAGACTGGTGCATTTCACTTCCCGAATTGCTCCGTGTTATCCAGCTTTTCAACAGCGCAGCGTATCACTGTAATCCCGATAGTGAAGACGGTTACGCTCCCGGTTTGGGCGATTTCTCCGGATGCCTCAACCATCTTGCAGACTTTAACGCCGATGGTATCATCGACTTGTCTGAATTGCTCAGAGTCATCCAGTTGTACAATAGTGATTCCGGATACTATTACCTATCCGAGAGGTCGGAAGATGGGTTTATGGTTCTTCCGCGCTAAGCCCTATCCTACATCTTAGTATTGTTTGGCTGAAAAGTTAAATCTGCTAGCCTTATATCGCGATGCTCCCGTGGGTGTCGCGATTTTTTTATACGGTACCTTGCAGTCATAAGAACTATGCGGCACAGTGTTCCGATTAAGGGTGAAGCTTTTGGATCTCATCCCACTTTTCATGAAGCGGCCCATCGTCCGGAAAGAACATAAGCGACTGCCCTAACAGATCCCGTCCATGAAGCCGGGCCTGCGTCATTGTTTCGTTCTTTTCCCATGTTAAAAGCAGCGTTGCCATATTGTGGCATGCAGTGATACATTGGGGATCTATCTCAAGGGCTCGGCTATAGAAATTGAGCGCATTTTCCATGTCGCCTTTCTGTTCATAGCAGTAGCCCAGATTATTCAAAGAAAGCACGTGATTGGGATGAATGGCTAGACTCTGCTGATAGTACGCCATGGCGCCCTCTAGATCTTCTTGCAGGAAAAGAATGCGGCCAACATTGTATAGGGCATCCGCGTTTTTGGGGTCAAGGCGAAGCGCTTCCTCAAACTGTGTAAGCGCACCGTCCAGATCTTCCATTTCCGCCTTTGCATTTCCCAAATTAATGCGGGCAAGAACAAAACGGGGGTTGATGCGCAGGGCATGTTCAAAATATTCTGCCCCTTCAGCGGCGTGCCCTAAGCGATATAATTCGTAGCCCAAATTGTTGTTGAGCATGGTATTATCAGGATTGGATTGGAGCCCCTCTCTATACGCTTGAATCCCTGCTTCATAGGCTCCTTTGTTAAGATACAGACGGGCAAGATTCGCGTATACAATGGCTGATTCTGCGCCTAATTCCCGCGCCGTCTGATAGGAGTCTTCCGCACGATCCATATCGCCGCCGGCAGCATAGGCCATGCCCCGGCGCAAATGCCACGTTGCAAGGGAAGCACTATATCCTGAAAAATTGTAGTGGGCTGCAGGAACCAGTACCAAAAGACTGAGACAGCTTATGAATAGTGATTTCCTGCGCAGCTGTACAACAGCGCCATAGAGGTGATTTAAACCGACAGCCGAAAAAAGAAGCATGAGTGGAATTAAAGGGACGCGATACCGGCCGGCAACAAAATAAATGATCACTGACAGCGTATACGAAGCAAAAATCAATAGAAGCAACACAATGTTGGAAAGCAAAAGATCTTGCTCTTGATCCTGCCGCCTGCGGTAGGTGAGGGCGAATGTAAGGAAGAGTCCAAAGAGAAAGAACGCGAAGACCCACGGGAATCCCGGTAAATATTTCAGCACAGGAGAAAATGCTTTGTCATAGCTAAGGACCGTGTCATTGGTAATTTCTTGGGGACCGAAGAAAAGCAGCGTTTTAAAGGCTAGATTGGCTACGAATTTTCCCGGATGTTTTAAGATAAAAGAAAAGGCCTTTTCATAGAAGTAGTGGTTGGCCTCTGAAAATGTGAAGTGCTCTTTTCCTAAAAAGGAGCCGAGTCCACGGACAATGCTCGGATAATCGAAACAAGACCAATGTTCGATACCGGCAAGTTCCATGAGCTCAGGAATATGAGGCTCGACCATGGAGGCGCCGGGATGGTTGCCAACATAGAGGTTGATACCACCGTAGGAACTGATAAACACGGTATCATGGGCAACCAAATAATTGCGGATAAAAGGAGGGGCAAGCACGCAGCCGCACGCGCAGACCGTGATTCCGAGCGCAAGCAGGGCGCGACGCAAAGACGTCGAATGTGCCCATGACCGCCAAGCCATCCAAAGCAACAGGAAGGGGAACATCAAGAGACCGTTGGGACGCAGCAGCGCAAAGATTCCCATCAACACGCCCACCAATAGGGCAAGTAAGAGAGAGGTTTTTTGCTGCCAGCGCAGCAGGGTGAGTATCAGCAGCTGCAGTAAAAAGATGGCAATTACCGGATAGGTCAGTAATCCCTCGAAGTATGGAAAAACCCAATAGACTGCCATCAAAAGACCGGCGATAAAGCCTGTTCGTCGGTCGAAGATTTTTTTGCCTATAAAGTAGAGGAGAAGGGCGTTCAACGCGCCAATACCCATTTGAATGATGCGGGGCATATAATCATTGACGCCGAAAATCCAATAGACCGCTGCGAGAAACCACGGATAACCGGGCGGTCTGCCGTGGGGAGTGCTTCGTATTTCCGGGTCGGCCATGCCGGCGGGAACCGTCCAATCGCCGGTGGCGAGGCTGCGTGCCCAATAGGCGTTATATTCAGGGTCGTAAATGGGATGGGAGAATTCCGGCGTCTGCTGCAATTCGTTGAAATAAAGGACGCGCAGTAAAACTGCAATAAGCAGGATACATGCCGGCATGAAGATGGCTGACCATCGCCCAAACGAATGCTTCACCGAATCAATACTCCCTGGATTGGCGTGTTCATTATTTCTTGGATTTCGACGCAGGTTTTTTAGGAGCCCTTGCAACATATTGGGTTCTAACGACGCTTGCCAAACCGCCGCGAGGGTTGCAGGCTATTTCAACCGTCATGCGCCGCGGCTTGCAGCATTCCACAAGATCTTCGAGCATGCGGTTGACCAGATGTTCATACCAGATGCCCACGTTACGGTAGGAAAGCAGATAATATTTTAAGGAGCGCAGTTCTAAGCACCATTCACCGGGTACGTAGCTGATCGTAATAGTGGCGAAATCGGGTAAACCAGAAAAGGGGCAGACTGAAGTGAACTCGTCTGTTTCCGTAATGATTTCGAGTTCTTGACCGCTAGGCGTATGGCTGTATTCGTAGGGGAAACATTCTAAACAGTGACGGTCAATCTTTTCCGGACCATCAAAGGGCAGTACTTTATCCTCTGCAGTGAACTGGGTGTGGGCATCGTTTTTTTTCTTCATGACATATGTTTCCTTCTTCTTGATGCACGGGGCTTCTTTTCCAATCACCGTTTATAGTAGCACAACGGCTGTGGGGCGAAGAGAAAAAAAAGACGCCGCAAACTGATGGGAAAGCGGCGTCTTTACAAGAGTCTTATGGTGCCGGAGAAAGGACTTGAACCTTCACGCCCTTGCGAGCACATGGACCTGAACCATGCGTGTCTGCCAATTCCACCACTCCGGCGAATGACAAACAGTACTTTACCTGAAATACGGAGTAAAAGTCAATTTCGGTTTGAAGCTGCCGAGGTGACCTGAGTGCCGCGTCCTTGATACTGGGCTTGTGTGTCACCCACGCCATGGTGCAGAATTCTTCGCTCTACTTCGAGTAATTATCTTTCAATATTGAAGCTGGTGGCTTTTCCTATTAATTATTTGAGCCCTTGAATATTTTTTTTATACTGTCGTCTAAATGAACGGAAAAGATGGATATGCATTTAAATGAATTGATGTGGTAGAATGTTGCAATTCCGGTATCGAATCCGATAGCGGAGCATCCACTGAAACTATCAACAGAAAAACTATCTCTAAACTGTAAGGAGCGAATCATGACTCAAAAGAACGTGTATTGGATGGCTGTTATTGCTGCACTGATGCTGTGCATGCCCTTAGTTTCTCAGGCACAGGACGCCGATCTTGAAGAAATCAATATTGAACTGCCGGAGCCTTTCTTCGGCGGTACGCCCATTGATTATTGGAGCCCCAATCTTGAACCCCTCGATTATAAAGATCGCCCGCCCTTCATGGCACCCAAAGGCGCTAGCAACGTAGCCAAAGGTAAAGCCGTTACGAGCAGCGTTCCTCCCGTTCATGGCGAACTCAAACAGCTCACCGACGGCGATAAGCACTATGCCCGAACCAGCTTGATCGAATTGCCCGACGGCGCACAGTGGGTGCAGGTTGACCTGGAAAAAGAATGCTCCATCTACGCAATCCTCTTATGGCACTTCCATGAAGGTAACCGCGTCTATTTCGATATCGTCGTTCAAGCTTCCAACGATAAAGAATTTAATGAAAACGTGACGACGGTCTATAACAATGACCACGATAATTCCGCCGGCCTCGGTGTAGGAAAAGATAAAGAATATCAAGAGAGCTACAAAGGCCGTCTCATCGAAGTCGAGGACTTGAAGGCCCGTTATCTGCGCTTCTACAGTAAAGGCAACACGGCTGATGATTTTAATCATTACGTGGAAGTTGAAGTTTACGGCAAATAAGCGAAAGGCTCCTGAAATGGCTTGCCTTCATTGCCTATAGGCTTAGCGGTCGTCTCGACCCTGACCAACAATCCGTCTCATATATGATCCCGTCACAGCACCCATGAATGTTGTGGCGGGATTGTTGACATTATAGGGGACATATGCGTATTATGAGCAGGTATATTGTTTGTGTTTTCTGAGGATTATTGAGCTAATCTCGGATTTCCATAACACACACATAGTAGTCTTTTTTACAAGGAATAGGAGTTTCATCGTCGTTACGGAAGGAGCATAAGGGCAATGACTGCAAAGTACCGTCGCTTTTCAAAAGTGAAATGCTGCATCTGGCGCCTTACGTTGCTGGGAATTCTGTTGGCAGGTGGTTCTGCATATGCTGAGGATCTATTGACGGCGGAACCTTCCACGCTTGTTTTCAACACGATTGGTGAAAAACAATGGGTTCAATTATCCTTGAACGGACAGCTCTTAGCGCCATCGGCAATTAAAGGCTGGAGTTTTTTAACGGGCGGGCGCAGCTACACCCATATGATTCTCGTGACCCCCACGGAAAAAGGGCTTCTTATCGGACCGAGTCTCACCGCTGAAGTAGGATCCTACGAATTGCTCATCAACACGCGTCATGGCACGGTGAAATTATCGGTAAGCACTCCCTTCAAAGGTCAAGAATCCATTTTAGAAAAAACCATGCATGAGCTTGGCATCAGCGAGGAAGAGGCGCGTGCACAATTAGGCTTTTCTCAGCGTTTCGAGCGCGAACAAATCAGTTTAAATCTTCCCTCTGTTTATTTCGTGGGTGATCTATTAGAAATCGAAGTGCCCGAAAATGGTAATCTCAGGTGTGTGTGGAAAGTGAATGGCGCAACGGTACTAGAAGGATTCGGCCAGCGTTTGCTCAGACACAAACTTAGCTTTGAAGGGCCTCTTGAGGTTAGGTATGAGGAATGGCAGGGCGAAACGCTCTTGGCTGCAGACACGGCGCAGAGCAGCGTATTGCGCCGCCCTCCCATCCATGTGGATACTACTGTAAACACAACGACGACCTTCCGAGGTCCGGCAAATTACAAATCTTATGAGTGGTACATCGAAACGGCGTTTTCCAGTTATCAGCCGTCCATTTCTCATGTCTTCATGGAACCGGGATTATACCGGGTCGTGTGTGTATCCGGCGATCCCCTTGATGATTCTCTAAAACAAACCCGAGAAGATGTATTTGAGGTGACAGTAAAATAAACCCCGGCATGGCCTGACCCTGTCTTACTTGCAGTGACGGGCCTTTCAGCCATAAAAGTTTTATTCTGTGCTATTCCGTCTTTTTCCGACAATATTCCGGATGATCATCGGTGACGGCACCTTTCGATGCGGAAGACACAAGACAGGCATACTTCGCCAGAACACCGCGTGTATAGGCGGGTTTCGGCGCTTTCCAGAGCTTTCTGCGCTGTTCAATTTCTTCTTCCGACACCTCCAACGTGATCTGCCGCTTGGTGGCATCTATGGTGATGATATCTCCATTTTTAACCAAAGCGATGAGCCCGCCTTCTTGGGCTTCGGGCGTGATATGGCCCACGACAAATCCATGGCTGCCGCCGGAGAATCGGCCGTCTGTGATTAACGCCACATCATTGCCCAACCCGCGCCCAATGACTGCCGATGTGGGGGCAAGCATCTCACGCATACCGGGGCCGCCTCGGGGTCCTTCATAACGTATTACCACCACATCGCCCGCTTTCACGGTTCCGTTCAGGATGGCATCAAGAGCCTTTTCTTCAGCGTTATAGACGCGCGCTTTCCCTTTGAAGAACAACCCTTCGTGGCCAGACAATTTCGCAACGGCCCCTTCTTCCGCCAAATTTCCATATAGAATAGTTAGATGTCCATCTTTTTTGATGGGATCGGACAAAGGCCGGATAATGCTTTGGCTTTTCGGGTAAGGTTTAACACCGCGCAGATTGTCAGCCAAGGTTTTGCCGGTCACAGTCATGCAGTCGCCATGCAATAAGCCGGCATCCAACAAAGCTTTCATGAGCGGCGTAACACCGCCAATATTGACCAGTGCCTGCATCACATGTTTACCGCTGGGTTTTAAATCGGCCACTACGGGAACCCGTTTCCCAATGCGGGTGAAATCGTTGAGGCTCAGTTTTACGCCTGCCGCATGGGCCATCGCCAACAGATGGAGCACGGCATTGGTGGATCCGCCGAGCGCCATCACGACGGTGACCGCATTTTCAAAGGCTTTCTTGGTCAGGATATCTTTGGGCCGTAGGTTATTTTCGATGCACTTCATAACCGCCGCGCCTGCGCGTCGACAGTCTTCGCGCTTTGCATCAGATACAGCGGCTTGAGCGGAACTGTTGGGAAGGCTGAGGCCCAAGGCTTCAATGGCGCACGCCATGGTATTGGCCGTATACATGCCGCCGCAAGCGCCCGGTCCGGGGATTGATTTGCGCTCAATAGCCAACAATTCCTGATCGTTGATTTCCCCGCGGGCATGTTTGCCTACCGCTTCAAAAACGGAAACGATGTCTGATTCGCAGCCGTTGACACAGCCGGGGAGAATGGTACCGCCATAAACGAAGACGGCGGGCCGGTTTAGGCGCGCCATAGCCATTACTGCTCCCGGCATATTTTTGTCGCAGCCGCCAATAGCGATCAAGCCGTCAAATTGCTCACAGCCGGTAACCGTTTCAATGGAGTCTGCGATAACTTCCCGGGATACCAATGAATATTTCATTCCTTCCGTTCCCATGGATATCCCGTCGGAAATCGTAATGGTACCGAAAATAAGGGCTTTGCCGCCCGCTTCATTGACACCTGTTTCTGCCTCGCGGGCCAATTTATCGATGTGCATGTTGCACGGGGTTACCATACTCCATGTGGATGCAATTCCTACTTGACTTTTCTTAAAGTCTTCGTCGGTGAATCCCACAGCGCGCAGCATAGCACGGCTTGGTGCGCGGGCATCCGTCTCTGTAATGCTTTTGGAAAATTTGCGGTGTCCTGATGTTGTTTTCTCTTTCATGGCGATTCCTCTCTGGTTGGTTTTTTCAAGTAACAACGCCTGTTTTAAATATGTTCCGCTGTTTTCTTAAAAATCAAGGAAACGAATCGGTAGTGAAAGATGAATATCTTTAAAATACCCCGGTCTATGGGCGGTGTTGCGCGAAAGGCGCCTATACAAACATCCCGTCTAAAGCCCGAATCGCCTTGACGAGGGGCGCATGTTCCGCATGTTGAAGCTGAGGATCCCGCTTGAGTAATTCAGCGGCATCACGTCGCGCCGTGTCAAGGAGTTGCATATCATGGAGCAAGATAGCCGTATCTAGGTTTGACACGCCGGATTGTCGTAAACCGGCATATTCTCCCGAGCCGCGCAGCTCCAGATCAGCTTCGGCAATTTTGAAACCGTCAGTACAAGAACATAGCAGTTCAATGCGTTTTTTCGCTTCCGGTGTTTCCGGAGCGCCCAGTAAAAAACAATACGATTGAATGGTACTGCGTCCCACCCGTCCGCGCAATTGGTGGAGTTGGGTCAATCCGAAGCGGCCCGCGTCTTCAATCACCATGGTGGTAGCCGTTGGTGAATCGACGCCCACCTCAATGACTGTGGTGGAAAAAAGCACATCTATTTCCTGATTGCGAAAACGTGTCATAATGGCGTCTTTTTCTCCGGCATCCAAGCGGCCATGGAGCAGTTCGCAGCGCAAGCCTTTTAATGAACCCGAGGAAAGGGTCTCAAAATGGCTGATAACGGGCGTTAAATTCGTAAAATGTTCCGATTCCTCAATCAACGGACAGATGATATAACTTTGCTCTCCTTTGCCCGCGCGCTCATGGAGATATTGGTATAGGGCATATTTTTTGTTTTCGGAGACATAAGAGGTCTTCACGGGTAGGCGTCCCGGCGGCATGTCTGGGATCACAGAAATATCCATGCCGCCGTAGAGGGTGAGTGCCAAGCTGCGCGGAATAGGCGTTGCTGTCGTATGGAGCACATCCGCTTGGATACCTTTGTTGCTCAATTCTGTGCGTTGCCGCACGCCGAAACGATGTTGTTCATCAATGACCACGAGTCCGAGCCTGGCAAAACGGGTACTTTCTTGAAATAAGGCATGGGTGCCTACCACGACTTGAATCGCGCCTTCAGCGATTGCCTTGCGTATGCGGGCTGCTCCGCCGGTGGCGCCGGTAAGTAGGCTGGTGGTGATTTTTAAAGGATTGAGAATGGACGCTAAAGTCCTGAAATGCTGTTCTGCCAAGATTTCGGTAGGCGCCATAAATGCGGTTTGCAGTCCGCTGTCCAAGGCGGCAAGCACGGCATGTACGGCGGCAATGGTTTTGCCGGACCCCACATCCCCTTGCAGCAAACGAAACATAGGGTGCGGTGAAGTCATATCTTGGAAAATATCTTCAACGGCGCGGTGTTGACCGGGCGTAAGGGGGAAGGGTAATTGTGCTTGAAAGGCTTTCAATAAGGGGCCATCTATTTGGTGGCGGAAACCCGGTGTCATATTGACCCGTATTTGCCTGCGTTGTAAAACCGCAGCTTGCATGGAAAGCAGCTCTTCATAGACAAAGCGTTTTTGCGCCTGTTTTGCTGCCTCAATGGTCGGCGGGAAGTGCAAGGTATGGAAGGCTTCTGAAAGAGGAAGAAATTGATGCTGTTCCCTCAAAAAAGAGGGAATGGTTTCCGTAAATGCTGAGGCACACAGTTGAAGTGCCTCGTGCATCCATTTGCGAAGCTGGCGCTGGGAAATACCTTCGGTCAGCGTGTAAATGGGTACAACGCGACCGGTGTGCAACAATTCTTTGCCGCCGTCTTCAGAAATGGGCTCATAATCGGGGTTCAGTAATGCGGGCCCTTTGTATTCTCCCACTTTACCGGTAAAGAGACAGCGTGTTCCCGGTTTCAACGCACTATTAATCAAGAAACCTCTGCCGTAGAGCATGACGTTGATCGACCCGGAGGCATCTTGCACGCGTAAAAGTGCACTTGATTTGCCTCTTCGCTGAAAAAGCGTGCGCGCCTCAGTAATTTCCGCCTCAATCGTGATCGTTGCGCCATTTTCTGCTTCAGCAATCGTGAGAACACAGGAATGATCACGGTAGTCGCGGGGAAGATGCATCAACAAGTCACGGATATGGACAATATTTAGGGCCGCCAATTGAAGGGCACGCTTTTTTCCTATGCCCGATAAGAGCGTAACGGGTTGATCGATAGGGGCGTGCGATTCTTTGGTATCGGAAGGGACAGGCATGACAAAAAATATGTTTTCTCGAGGTTATCTTTTCAGCAGCGGTGGATTAAGCAAGATTTTTGACCGTGCCCCATGATTGTTCAAAAAATTGGGCATGGGCATCTATTGCTATTATACAGGTCTGAAAGACGCTGCCCAACCGCGTGGCGTCTTTATCATGGAAATAGAGGAACAGGAAAGTACGTGGAGTATCGCTCCATCCTCTAAGCCTTCATTTTTAATCGAAAAAAATAAAGATAATTAAAATATATGGCGATAAGCGGAATCAAAATTTTGTTTTGAATGTTGTAATTGGTGATCTGAGAACTGCGATGCTATAAACACGTATATCTACAGTCAATAGATATGCGTGCTATTGTTATCGGTAGCTATCGCACTGTATCGTAAGTTTTGTCGTGATGTGCCATGAAAAGTGGTGTACGGAGAAGTAGAAGTTTTCGTGATTATTATTTTAAAATGTCAATAGTGAATTCCTTTCGGTTGCATTCCTTAAATTTGAATAAGGTGTGCAACCTTTTTTGTCGTGGAAGAGTCAATCCTCGGCAAGGGATTGTGCGATATTTGGGAGCTCTTGTGTGGAATCAAATATGCTTGCCTTTTTTGCCGTACATATGATAAACTGAATACACTGTTTTTGGAAGAATTTAGAGGAGGCTATTCTACTGTTGTAGCCATTACTACAACGGTAACTATAAGTATCTCGCAAATGTTCTGTGAGGAAAGTTACATTTGTATTGTTTTAAACTGAGACTATTTTCAGCTTAATATAAGAGAAGAAATGGATGGTTTTGATTGATCCTGTCGTTCTAGGGCTAAGATCAGAAAATTAGGAGCGTGACATGAACCAAACACAAAAAAATGGATCCCCCTTAACCGGTCTGCGCAGTGTTGTTGTTTACACTTTAGCGTTGGGTCTTTTTTTTTTAGGGATGTCTGGTCTTGCCTATGGGCAAGGATCGGTCGTTTTTGACACCGCTGGTGCGGATAGTTTTACGGTACCTGACTCGGTCACCAGTATTACGGTCGAAGTATGGGGTGCCGGCGGCAGCGGTGGTTCACGGGCGCCCGGCGGCGGCAACAATACGGCCTTGGCGGGCGGCGGCGGCGGCGCTTATTCACGCAGCACCTTTCCGGTTACGCCCGGAACCGACTTTGATGTATATGTAGGTAAGGGTTCCTCTTCCACTGTGCCGGGAGAGGATTCTTGGTTTGACAGTCCTTCCACCGTTTTGGCGCAAGGCGGTCAGAGTGTTGCGGCGAATTCCAATGTTCCGGGCGCAGGCGGCAGCGCCGCAGCCGGAATTGGTGACGTCAAATATGACGGCGGTACAGGCGCTGCCGGTGTAGGCGGCAGTTTCGGCGGCGGCGGCGGCTCTGCTGCGGGTACGGGCGCTGCCGGTGCTTATGGCGACAGCAGCCAGATTTTGCAAAATGGCGCCACAGCGCCGAGCGGCGGCGGTGACGGCGGTGACGGCGCACAAGTGGGCATTCCCGGTGCTATGGGTGTGGCTCCGGGCGGCGGCGGCGGCGGCGGATTCCGAGCGGGCAGCAACTCTACACAAGCAGGGGCTAACGGTGCAGACGGAAAAATTGTCATTAGTTGTTCCTGTGATATTGACGATGTGATTTTTGCAGCAGGTACGTCTTCTGTCCGTTGTTCCGGAGCCGGTCAAGTTTTTTTATACTGCAACGGCGACGGGAGCCGATGCCATTGAGTACGCTTTAGATGCCGATAGTTTGACCGCCGGCAACAGCATTAATGCTGCGACCGGTGAAGTCACCTATGTGAGTGCTTGGTCCGGTACCACGGAAATCACAGCGACAGCCTCGTCATCAAAGTGTATGAGGAGTGCGGTTCACACCGTAACGGTTACGCCCACGGTAAGTGCTCCCGTATTCAGCCTTGGCGCAAGTTCGCAACGCTGCCGCGGCACGGAAACCATCGTGTATGGTGCGATCGCTGAAGACAGCACCGGTATGAGCTACAGCCTCGACGCTGCCAGCCTTGCTGCCGGTAATACGATTGATGAAGATACGGGTGAAGTGGTCTATGTCGCCACGTGGTCGGGAACCTCTGTGATCACCGCTTCTGCCGAAGGGTGTAATGGACCGGTCACTTCCGAACATCATGCGATGACCGACACCATTTTTGCGAATAACGATACGGTAACCGCGCTGCAAGGAGTGCCGGTTATTTTTAATGTTCTTGATAATGACCTCTGTAATATTGACCCGAATTCGATAACCATTACTCATAACCCTGTGGGCGGTTTTGTTCAAGTTGGCGCTGCCGGCGAAATGACCTATGTTTCTTTTGGCGCCTATTTGGGAGAGGATTCTTTCTCCTATCAAGTGTGTTCTCCGGCTCCCGTTGTTTGTGTGGAAGCTACAGTAAACATTACTGTTACGGAAGCATTAGATAATCCCTGTTACTTAGCCAACAAAAACCATACCTTCTATTTGCCATTCCCGGAGAATGATACACAGTTACGCCAAAGCTTGGTGAGCGCAGGCAGCAGCTCCGATGATATGAGCAGCGGCGTCCGCACGATTCTTGCAGTTTCGGTGCCTTATCCGAAGACAGCCATTGTTTATGACCATTGGGAAGATGGCTATGAAGCGGATATCAATGCCCCACTTCAGCCGACCACCGAAATCTGGGGAGATGGTGACTTAACCAATGGTGTAGCGCCGGGATATCCCGACGATCTTATTCCACCGGGGGGCTATATTATTATAGATAAAACCTTTGCGTGGACACGAACGGATTTGCAGTACGACGGCAAAGACAAGATTTTTTCTACATCGTACATTGCAGTATCGAAAGTGTCCGGTGCCGCTTCGCGCTTTAACGTACAAAATGTTAAAACCAATGTTTCCGATATAAGCCGCTTCGGTCAGTTTTTTATCTTGCCCTTTGGGGAAGATGTGACTGTTGGTCCCACGACAGTCTTCCGCTATACCGGCCTTTTTGTCCGTGCAGCCGAAGACGGAACCATCGTAGAGCTCGATTATGATGGAGATGGTGTGACCGATGTGAGCCAAAGCCTCAACGAAGGGGAGGTGTGGTTTTACAATGGTCAGGCGAGCTCGCCGGGCAACACGGGCAATGACACGAATAAGGCCAGTGATATCAAGGCAGGCGCACGGGTTCTATCAAATAAAGACGTAGGTGTAGATCTGGTCTTTGGTGGTATTGATAATTACGGGACACGCAATATACCGGTGCTGCCGGGTAAATTTAATGGCGCCAGTTATGTTTCCCCCGTATATTCCACCAGTTCCAGTGCTCCAGCCGTCACTTATTTTGTTAATCCTAATGAAGACCCCATTACCATCCATTGGAAGCGACATTCGGGAAGCCCTTTAACCGGTTCTTTTTCAGTCCCGGCCAATAACGGTATTGCTTTCTTTAATATGGATGTTGCATCGGGAACAGAATTTATCAGTTCCGCAGGCGAATCCTTTACTGCCGTTACAATCATTGATGCGGATACAAGCGGTTCCACCTATGACTGGGCATTTAACATGATTCCCGAACATCGGCTTACACCCATGGCCGCTGTTGCTTGGGCTCCGGGAAGCAGCAACCTTTTGAACAACTACGCGCCGGTTTGGGTATCCGCTTCACAAGCGACCACCGTTTATGTGAAATACGATGGCGATATTACGGCGGGCGACCCAAGTAAGATTAGCCCGTGCGGCGCTCACTATGATAATTTCTATGTGGTCGATGCGCTTGAATCGCTGTTGATTTATAATCCGAGTAATGATAACTCAGGAATGGTTGTTTATAACTGTGATAACACTCCCATGGCAGCGGTTTGGGGTGAACGGCTGTCAAGCCCCCGCTTTTTGGT
>LSQX01056148.1_pt1 | contig 27630 bp, 26 predicted proteins | sample 654561 | NCBI WGS metagenome assembly LSQX01 (sample SAMN04489861, study PRJNA283612) | anaerobic digester metagenome | isolation source: 4 biogas reactors fed with cattle manure at either 37C or 55C with and... | place: Denmark: Kongens Lyngby | collected 2014
TAATAACCATTTGGGATTAGCTGCTATTAATCCTGTTAACGCTGACACTTGGGCGGTTAGGCTTTCAGCTGATCAGCACTGTTTGTACTTACACGGCAGTAAATTCCAACACGTTTTTCTCTCTTTGGAGGCAATGGTGGTATAAAATGAATTCTTGCATTTTCAGCCATGACAAAACCTCCACAATAGTTAGTTTCCTATTTTTGCCTTAATATCTTCTACGATTTGATGCAAAATCCGCTCCCGATCCTTAGATGTATCATAAATCGTAAAGCCGTATTTAACTAAATGATCAGACATCGATCTGCTGAATGAAATGGCATCTTCAGAAATTTCCCTTAAATCATCATCACTAAAATTATATGTCCAATCGTCTTCAGTATCGTATTTTTTGAAATCGCTGATGAACTCGTCAACCGTTTTATTATTTTGCACCAACCCTACAAGAATAAAATTGTCTTTCAATTCTTCTATTTCATACATTTTCAGTATAGGTGATATCTTATCAAAATCAAAATAACCCCCTTCTAACACGAACTTGTTTCCCGTTACAGCACCATGACTGTACGGCAGCAGTCCGTGACCATCTGCAGAAGAGAACATACCAAGATAATGGCCAAGGAACGGCGCTAAATTTTCCGTGGTCTTTTCTCGATTCCAATTCAATCTGATATTCAGTTGCGGATAAGCCCCTTGAAACACTGCGACAAGTTTATCGACACTGATGACAAAGAAATTCAGCTCTTCGTTTATTTTTCTCGCTAATGTTGACTTACCGGCTCTACTCGGGCCTGCAATGATTATATTTTTCATAAAAGCCCATCTCCCCAATGCAAAATCTACCTTGAGATATTGATATTTGTCAAATTAAATTTTTCTCTCTTAATTTACTCACCACAAGCAAAGTTGTGTTATCAACAAAAGAATTGAATTCTTCTCTTGACATTGATATAGGATTAGTAAGGTTTTCATCCAATTCTGGCAAATATCCCATTACACCTATTTTTCGCACGATACATCCATGCGGTAAATAGTCAATATAATCCGGAAACTCTTTTAAAGTCAGGATTTCTGTCAAATATCCGGAAGTAGGATTATCTCGGAGATACTCTGCTTCGAATGAATTAATCTCATGCATACGTTCTTTTTTTGAAATCAATTTCTTTACAGAATCCCAATCTTCAGAATACCCCTTTGCGCGTTCACGTAAAATATCATTCGAATTTATCCTTGTCCATGTATCTTTAACTCTTTTATCGTCACGTATAAACCATTGAAATGCCGCATCAGTAATCAAGTGTACATAATACCCCAGTAAAAATGAGTACTGTTCTTGTGATTGAATTTCACTTTTACGCTTAAGTATGTACTCTTTACAAAAAGAATCGCAATCAGATGCAACTTTTCTTTCTTTACTCATCCAATGAGTAACTTCTCGAGACGGAGTAAAGTATGTCCAATCCTCATTCTCAACATTACAGTCTGGTGCAATATTTCCTATACAAAACCCATGCCTATCCAATTCGTTGCATTGTTTCATTACAATATCAGCTATCATTAAATGTGTAACCCAAGTAGCCATTGCTAACCACCTTTCTCTTTGCCAAATCCCAACTTGTGGAAGCACAGCCATGAATTTATCTTCCCATTATATTACGACTAATAAACATATTACCATGTTTCAGCCATATTGGTTAGCCTATTTCACTGCCATTTTATCAACTCAACCTTAAATAATCAATGTTATCCAACGACGCCCCTTGTGTCATATCACGACTAGGACACAGGAGAAACGTCACCCTGCGTAAAATACTTATAGCGGTTTCGCAATAATGTGCGTTTGAGGTATTTTGTGCTTCTTTTCGATCATCTTCTTCTCTTATCACCGGTTCTGGGCGGTCAAAGCCAGCACTAAGTTTGCATTAACCTACACTCTTTTGGTATCATATTACGAAAAGGATGAAAGACTTCATTAGGAGGTGTTCAATGGATAAAGTCATATGTGTATACAGTTCATCGAGCGATTTTATTGATAAATCCTACTTTGATCTTGCTAGCGAGCTTGGCAGAGCAATCGCTGTCAACAGGGATATCTTGCTCTATGGCGCTGGAATGACCGGCCTGATGGGTGCAACTGCAAAAGCTGTTCATGCTAAAGGCGGCAAGGTAATAGGTGTCATCCCTGAGCGGCTGAACCAAAAGGGTATTGTATATGAAAAGTGTGATGAATTGATTGTCACCAGGGATATGAGCGAACGCAAATCCTTTATGGAATCCAATTCCCATGCCTTCATTGCATTGCCGGGTGGATTTGGCACATTAGATGAGCTTTTGGAGACTATTACCCTTAAGCAACTTAAATATCACAATAAGCCTATTGTTTTACTAAACACAAACAACTTCTATGATCCCATACTGAATCAGTTTGACTGTATTATAGACCAATGCTTTGCCCACCAGGAATCAAACATGCTCTATCGCGTATTGTCAGATGTAAACGAAGCACTTGACTATATAGATACATATAAGCCAACAGAGTTTGAGGATATTCAATGAGTGCTTGCGCGAATTGTACGCCAAACCGCGTTTTTGCAAGCAAAATACGCTGTGGGCGCTTTAGTACCTTCCTTATTCGTTTTGTGTGTACCGGTTTTCTTATTTGTCGGTTTCTCGTTTCCCGGCATTCCTTTAGTTTTTATCGAAATATTCAGGAAGGGTGATCCTTACCCACTTGTCACAGAAATAGCCATAATGGCTTTCCACCACCTTCTTCTTCAGGTCAAACACGCTGATGCAGCCTTCGATGCGAAGCTGTTTCCCATCCCTGCTTCTGGGATTGTCGGCATGATAATCCTTATTTCTGCCCGAAGGAGATAAAAAGCTAATCAGTTCCCTGGCATCCTCGAACCCAATACTTCCCTTGCTCCTCAGTTTATCATGAATCAGGTTGTTCAACTCATCGTAGCGCCACTGAATATCATTTACCCTTTTGCCTACGATGCGCTGAGTCCATCGATTCATGGCAAAATACCTCATTTCTGGAATAATGTAATGGTTCGTCACCACAAGGATATCATCGTTCTCCTCCCTTTGCGGCGCAAAATAGAAGGAGGATGGGCAATTCTCTTCTCCTGTTTTATTGATATATCCTTTCTCATCAAATGCATCAGGATGGATGGCTTTATCCGTTTTATTCTTTTCATTGTGATATGTCCATAGCCTACGATTGAATGCAAGGTATTCCGATGGATAACGATAATCATTCCAACGAAACATGACCCCATTATGATATGGCACAGTAGCATGTTCGCGTATGTACCCCAAATCAGGTAGCATCGGCCTGTATTCCTCCCACGGATATTGCGTGAAGTCCGGGCCTCGAGAAAAAATCTCGCTTTTCGTGAAGTCCAGCCTTTGATAAGTATCACTACTTTGTGCTGCACCAGTGCCTTGTGAAATATCCGCTGCCAAATTCTCCTCGGCTATAGGTGCCCCCGCCTCTGCCGCACACGAACGGCCTGTTTTACCATCGGCTATGATATAAAGCCATGACACGCCTTTTGGCAGCTCCGCCATCAGATCGGCCGCCGTCTCAGCACTGCTCCCGTATTGGGCACACATTCGCGCCATCAGCAGGGAATTAATGCCTACATTTCCCGGAGTACAATTTGCCCCCGGCGACATGTTAACACCCAACGCAACACCCTCAAGATTCATTGCCGCTATACTGCCAATCATTCCCGGAGCCGCAATATTGACAAATGGTATTGCCCTGCGTCCCTTATAGCTAACGGAGTCTTCAGGATTATATATGATTGGCGCTGCAGTATCCTGAAAAACATCTGAAGACGGGAATGTAAAGTCCCTTCCGAAATAATAGCCGTCTCCTGCACTTTTCCCACACACAGTCAGTGCATTACACATCATCGGTACCCTGAAATCCTCAGGCTCGATTCCCTTAGTATCTTTTTTGAAAAAATCACCGGAATAAACCATGGAGCAAATAATGTCAATTCCTATATTTAGAACCGTCAGATGTTCAATATTAACCGACGTTTTAGGATTAATATTTTTGCAGCCGTCATATATCCCCCGGATCTCCTCACGCATCTCTTCAGGCAGCTTTTGCACAGCAGGTTTGGATAGCTCGTATACCAAGCTGATAAGGGTACGCTGAATCAGCTTAATCTTCTCAAGCACCTTACTGCCGATAAAGGAAAACACCACCCTATCGGTGTAATCCATCATCAGTGCAATCTCCCTCTCAGCTAAGCTTCCCATTAGATAGCCCATTTCATAAGGGCTTCCTTCCAGGTAGTAGGCACTTTTGGGTTTGCCCGTATCGTAGTTCAATATAGACCTGCTCTTGGCAAGAATGCCCCTTTTCCCCTTATATTTAACGATCTTTTCAATCTCGAAGCCATCTCGTTTAAAGGCTGTGTACAGCCGCATCAGATGCTTTCCGCCAACATTACTCCTAAACAAAGACACCCATCTCCCACAACAGATTTTCATACTATTATATGAGCAATCAGCGTGGTATTATGAATCACGGATGTTTTGATAAGAATCGATTTTTATATGTGCACTTAGTGCACAAATCCTCTACTGCCAGCCTTTTTGAGAAACCGTCATATATCGCCTTTGCACGATCCGACTGCAAAATTGCCTCGAAGTCTTCACAAAAAATATTCCCGAGGGGCATCCTCCCATCGCTGTCCAGACAACAGGGCACGACAGTCCCATCCACAAGTATGGCGGCCTGATCTCGCAGCCCCTGGCAAAAGCCTGTTCCTCCCGACTCTAAGCTGCCATCCGAACTGCTGCCTGAACTGCTGCTCACACCATTTCCTGGGCCATTCGCCGACTCACAAGGCCATTCAAAGACCTCTGCACTGTTAAGGTATAAGCTTTCGCCAAGTGTGATTCGAGTCTCACTCTTAAGTGCTTCATATACTGAAAATCCGGGCTCGAAACGTTCTTGCAGCTTCTTAGCAACATAGGAATTGAACTGCCCGGATGATTGCGATGTAAGGTTCCACAGCCTGTAGGATATATAGATTCCGCCCTTATCAAGCGCCCTTTGCGTAAAGCAAAAGATATCCTCCAAGTATTGCTCGAGTGTACTTTGTCCTGTCATGCCCTCCTGACTGTGCAAGGAAAAATTGATTTGACGAAGAGCTTTAGCATCAAGTAATTCATCAGCCACAGCCTTTATCAATGTTCCATTAGTAGTAATATTTACCTTGTAGTCATACTGGAAGCACAGGCTAAGAATCTGTGCCAAATCCGGATGCAGCAGCGGCTCCCCCATCACATGCATATAAAGATAGTCAGTAAAGCCACGAAGCTTTTTCAGGACGGCTTCGAATTGATCTACCCTCATGAAGCCCTGCTTTCTGACTGTTCCTGGGCAAAAAGTACAAGCCAGATTACAGCAATTTGTAATTTCGATATAGACCTTCTTAAATCTCTTCTTCATATTCTCCAGTGGGGTTTTCTCAATACTGGCTTTGTTCAGCCAGCCCATCAATAATCAAATCCATCAAGTCATTCCATTCTATTCGCTTTTATGCGCATATGTCAACTACACGTACCGGCTCAAATATGTCAACTGCACACATCAACCATAATATATCATCCTACTCATTCAGCCTAACATACCACCTGTAGATACTAACCTTCAAATACTAAACTGTACAGACCACCAAATCATAATTGCCATAGCAAAATGAGGTCTCGTTCTTATGGCTTTTTTATAGTGGATATTGTAGAATATACTTGATATCTGCGGATTGTTATTAATCATAATTTGCCTGATTTTATAGGGAGGACTGTTTGTGAAAGCGCATCAACAAAAGGAATTGTTGCATTCCAATTCTCCATTGAATATGTTTTTTACCGATGTATCGGAATTCCCGCCCCACTGGCATGAGGTGGCAGAAATGATTTATGTGCCGCAAGGAAGCCTGAGGGTTGGAGTCAACAATGAAATATACAAGCTGGAGCCAAGAGACATATTGCTTATAACCGATGGCGATGTGCATTACTTTGTCCCCGAAGCTGAACGTACAAACAGGCTGATTCTTCATTTTAGCATGTCCTTTTTCGAATCAGCTTTCCCCGCTGCTAAAAACAAATGCTTTGCCAGATCCATTTGGAAGGAATCGGAGGCAGGAGTTCATAATCTTCTCGAAGAACAGATCACAGCCATCATTGGTGAGTATTGCGCTAAGGGCGATGCCTGCGAGATTGCAATGAGGGCTCGTTTATTGGATATACTAGTTCTATTGGCACGCAACGTGCCGATGCAGCCCTATTCTCCCCAAAAACGCATTAGGCGCCTTAACCGTCTGGAAAGACTTGAGAACGTGTTTGCATATGTGGAAAACAACTACTGTTCCGATATTTCACTGCCAGAAATTTCTTCACTGGCAAACTTTAGCGAGTATTATTTTACACGCTTTTTCAAGGAAGCTACCGGTATGACTTTCGGCAGCTATCTTAGCAATTACCGGGTAGAAAAGGCTGCGCAGCTACTTAGGGATACAAACGACACCATCACCGAAGTGGCTTTCAAGTCCGGCTTTGGGAGTATAAAAAATTTCAACAGAGTATTTAAGCAAATAAAGGGCTGTTCTCCTTCAATCTACAAAAAGACAATTTCCGAGGAATGATGGGCAATTACTGACAAGCATGTTTGTTATATCTACTATAATATTAAATCATATAACATCTGTAAAAGTACTTTAGGGAAAAATGCTTTACACATAGTACAATTTGTGACAAGGAGGATTTATGAATTACAACAATTTTGCAACAGCACTTTATGCACCCGTAGGAAATTTAACCGCAATCAAGGATCTAAATGAATTCGAGAACAGATTCAGCTTTATTGAAAAGCATGTGCGCATCGACAAGATTTATCTTGAGACCTACCGCAGCGGAGAGCTCATTGAGCGTGAAAATATGGAGCGGATGATAGCCTTCTTTAAGAATAAGGGGATGAAGGTCTCAGGCGGCATTACAACAACAGACAGGGGACATGAGCACACCTTCGGCTTCACCTCTCTTTGCTATACAAACCAAGAGCACAGGGATAGATTGAAAGCAGCAATAGAGATGACGGCATCGCTTTTTGATGAGATTATTCTGGATGATTTCTATTTCACAAACTGCAAATGCAATTCCTGCATAAAGGCAAAGGGCGACAAGAGCTGGTCAGAGTTCAGACTCCAGCTTATGAAGGAGGTTTCGGACAATCTGGTAATGGGGCCTGCAAAGAGGGTTAATCCAAAGGTAAACATGATTGTCAAATTCCCCAACTGGTACGAGTGCTTTCAGGAAACCGGTTACCACCTGGAATATGAACCAACTGTCTTCGACATGATTTACACGGGCACCGAAACAAGGGATCCTTTGTACACACAGCAGCATCTGCCCAGCTATCTCAGCTATTTTATCATGAGATACTTTGAAAATGTTAAGCCGGGGAAAAATGGCGGGGGTTGGTTTGATCCCTTCGAATGCAGGGGCAATCTCAATTACTATGTGGAGCAGGCGAATCTAACACTATTTTCCAAGCCAAAGGAGGTTACGCTGTTCTGCCTGTCGGCATTGATGGATAAGCGTTGGAGCATTTTCACACCACTTGCCGGGTATGCGCTGGATGAGGTAGATGAATTCCTTGGAGAGCTTGGGAACCCAACAGGCGTCTCATGCTATATACCCTACCATTCCACGGGAGAAGAATACCTTCACAACTATGTGGGAATGCTGGGAATTCCTTTAGAGCCATATCCTGAGTATCCGCAAGGGCATTCAAAGATATTCCTTACGCAAAGCGCCGCGAAGAATCCACAAGTTATAGATAAGATTGAAGAAAGCCTGCGAAACGGAGGAGATGTCATTATCACCTCGGGTCTGGTAAAGGCTCTTACAGATAAGGGTCTGGGACAGCTGGCCAATATTCGCTGGTCCGGCAATAAGGCACAGGTCAACAGATACGGCATGTCTAGAACAGGCCTTAACCTTGACGCTGTTGCTGTTTCAGACAAAGCTATCCTTCTTCCCTGGATGAATTACAGCAACAACGATGTATGGCCGTTGGCAGAGGGTCTGGTATCAGACAATAACATCCCTGTGCTAATTGCAGTCAACTATGGTAAAGGCCATCTGTTTATACTGACAATTCCCGATGACCAGGGTGATTTGTATCACTATCCCAGAGAAGTCTTGAATCTGATTAGGAAGACCCTCAAGGGTAATTGTCCGGTATCCATAGATGCCAATGCGAAAATAGGCCTGTTCACCTATGATAACGATACCTTTGTAGTAGAATCCTTCCTGCCATATCCGGAGGACATCAAGGTCGTCATAGATAGACAGAATGCCAAGCTGGTGGATTTGGTTACAGGTCTTGAAATCGAAGGCCTTACATCTGAAGATACGACAACATTTAAGGTTAACCTTCAACAGGCAACCTATAAGGCATTCCGCATAAAATAAAGTGTTTACTGCAAATTTAGTACTTACTGCAAATAAAGTACTTGCTGCAAATAGAAAGGGCCGGAAACATGTTTAGTGTTCCTGGCCCTTTTCAACTTCTCTATTTTCATAGCTCTATTTCTTTTACATCAGTATGACATCAAATTTGCCCCATATCATATGGCAGGTTATTATATAGGCTTTTTCCGAATTCTCTATCGTGTAATCCTTTAAAACTCTTTGAGGATTCATATCAAGCTCGACACCGTTATTTGACATGTTGACAAGGAATATTCCATTGTGAAGGTTTAGAAACTCTCCAACAGAAGCTTGTGCCATCTCATCGGGCTCAGTGATTTCCTCCTGGGCAAACCTGCCTGCAACTTTTACGAAAGCATCTGTGTCAGCTGCAATCCCTGTGCTCATGGCGATCTTCCCCAAAATATCCTGCCTGACAAACCATTCTGTATTCAGGCCTGACTTGAGCTGGTTAATTTCCACAGTTGGACTATCATCTATAAAGCGAATGATATTTTTTATCAGAAGAGTGACATAATCGCTGTAGACTTGATTCATCATAGTCTCCCCGTAGTTCTGGAAGATATCCATGATCACCTGGGTATCGTTGTTCCCAATCACATTAAACTGCCTGCCGGAAATACCAGTCTCACTTTTGTAGTTATCCAATGCGCTTTGCAGCTGTTCCATTGTAAAGTAATTACGCTCTATCAAAGCCTGTCCAAGCATAAGGTGTCCCTGCTTTTGCGTATTGAGCATGGAATCTAGCTGGCCCTCGTCAATATATCCCTGCTCAATAGCGATTTCACCAAAGCGCTTATCAACCCTCTTTTGCATATTATGTACATGTTCAACCTGTGCGGGCGTCATATATCCCTCGTTTATTGCGATAACGCCCAGTTTCAGACGAACAGAACGCTGGTACTCAAGGGCATCAGTCAACTGCTCCGGCTTGATAAGCTTTTTGTTTAGAAGATACTGTCCAAAGTATTGGCTATACATAATCCACACTCCTATTTGAAAACATTTTTGACAATATGCTCAATCTGAGACTCTTCCCAGGGCTTTTGAATAAAATCCGATGCTCCGGCATCCATAGACTCCTTCAAATGCTTTCTTGTCCCAGAGGACGAAAGCATAACAATCTTTGCTTCACTATTTATCTTCCTCATCTCATTTAGCGCATCTATACCGTTTTTGTCCGGCATAACAATGTCGAGAAAAACCAGGTCAGGATTATTTTGTCTGAACATATCAATGGAGCTTTCACCGTTTGATGCCTCTATCACGTTGAAGTCACCCAATTCATTCAAGTAGTCCTTCATCTTCTTCCTAACCAGAAGTGAGTCATCACAGATGAGGATCGTTTGTCCTTTACTACTCATAACAATACCCCCTGAAAATGTTGTTAGTGGAAATAACTAAGTCTTTTACCACTAATATTATCGCAATTTGACGAAAATGTAAAGCATTACCTATTTTAAGTCTTTTATCTACCCTGCGGCATGGACGCCGCAGGCGCGAGATCCTGAGACAGGATGTCGAATGATCCTGGTTGCATGGGCGAGCAGTAAGCTATGCTTGCGACCAGCCTGCGCCCGCTTTAGAGCTAGACAGGATACTACGGCCAGCCGCCGTTATGAAACCCGATGCAGGGCTTGCGGCCACACCCCGCCCATCCACTCAGATTATTGGGTGCATTTTTGAATTTTACAAAACTAAACCCCACAAAGTACGATTTCTTCGTTCCTTTTTGGGGTAAAGTTATTTTCGTATTATTTTATATGCCATTATTTATCTATTATGAAACTCAAAACATGTAACATTAGCAAAATGCTCGTTTGATTCGTTTTGTCCTTCTTAACCTTCTGTCTGATCGGCAACTAAATTGCTTACGCCATATTTCTCCCTTAGGCGCGGTTTTTCAATCTTTCCGGTAGGATTACGGGGAACCTTGTCAAAAATAATCTTGCGCGGCCGCTTATAGCGGGGCAGGGACACGCAAAATTCCATTATATCCTCCTGGGTGCACTCACTGCCGGGTTTCAACTCTATGACCGCTGCTGAAATTTCGCCAAGTCGGCTATCAGGCAGGCCAATGACTGCAACATCCTTAACTGCTTTATTTGTGCGCAGAAAATCCTCAATTTGCACAGGATAAATATTCTCCCCGCCGCTGATTATTACATCCTTTTTCCTGTCAACCAAAAAGATAAAACCGTCCTTATCCATTTTTGCCATGTCTCCCGTAAAGAGCCAGCCATCCTTGAGCACTGCGGCAGTTGATTGTGGATCATTGTAGTAGCATTTCATCAGGCCAGGCCCCCTAACGGCCAATTCGCCCACCTGCTCATCACATGTAATATCGCAGCCCTTCTCATCGACTACCCTTGTCTCCCATTTGTAGCCGGGCTTCCCGATTGCGCCAACCTTATGAATATTTTCAACGCCCAAATGCACACAACCCGGGCCTATAGACTCGCTAAGGCCATAATTCGTGTCATAAAGATGATTAGGAAAATACTTCTTCCAGCGATGAATCAAGCTTGGCGGAACGGGCTGCGCACCGATATGCATAAGCCTCCACTTTGATAAATCATAATCCTCCAGTCTCAATTCCCCGCTATCTATCGCGTCAAGAATATCCTGCGCCCAGGGAACTAGAAGCCATACAATAGTAATTTTCTCCTCCGAAACTGTTCTTAATATCCATTCCGGCTTGATTCCACGAAGCAAAACAGCCTTGCTCCCGGCAACCAGACTCCCGAACCAATGCATCTTAGCGCCGGTATGATAAAGAGGCGGGATGCATAAGAAATTGTCATCACGGGTTTGTCCATGATGGTTTTGCTCAGTATAGCATGCAGACATCAGGCTTGCGTGAGTGTGCAGGATTGCTTTCGGAAATCCCGTAGTGCCCGATGAGAAATAAATGACCGCATCATCCTCATCCGAAATGCTTACCTTCGGCGGCTCAGAAGGGCAATTGGCTGTAAGCCTATCATAGCTTTCAGCAAAAATAGGCCGATCCTCCCCTGCAAAGAGCAGTAGCTTCAGCTTTGTAAGCTGATCATGAACGGCGTCCAAACGGCTGATAAATTCCGGACCAAATATCAGAGCAATCGTATCGGACAAATCAAGGCAGTATTTTATTTCTTCCGCCGTATAACGAAAGTTAAGTGGCACTGCAATAGCACCGGATTTCAAAATACCAAAATAAATGGGCAGCCACTCCAGGCAGTTCATCAATAGAATAGCAACCTTATCTCCTTTTTTTATTCCTCTGCGTATTAAGAGATTTGCAATCCGGTTTGCTTTTTCATCAAACACGCGCCAGGTCATTTCCCGCCGGTACTCGCCTGCCGGATTGTTTTCTATAAGCTCATACTCACGCCATATGACATTGTGACGATCCTGGAGATCCAGATTGATCTCCGTAAGGCAGGTCTCCTGTCCGTACTCTCTGGCATTATGCGACAAAAATTCAGTAATAGGCATTTTCTCCATCCTTCCATTCTTCAAACATAGTGAATTTTTTTGTATTTCAATAAAAGCGCCGTACTTCAACCGTGCTGCATAAAAGAACACTAGACAATATTATAGAACGATTGGTTCAGTTTTTCAACCATTTATGTAGCGCAAAAGAAGACCTAAAGCCAAAGGCCGGTACTCCTTTATTCCGGCCTTCAAAGCCGACAGTAAAAAAGGAAGCAGTCGACCGTCTCCCTGCTTCCTCTTGGTGTACCAACTAATAAGTACTAAAGATTAGTATTAATAGTTCTCCGCATGCACTTCAAAATATGCCCTTGCATGATTGCAAACCGGGCAAATTTCGGGAGCTGCAGTCCCTACATGAATATGGCCGCAGTTTCTACACTTCCAAACGACTGTTCCATCCTTAAGGAAGACCTTTCCTTCCTCGAGGTTTTTGAGTAGCTTCAGATAACGCTCCTCATGCTTCTTCTCAACATCAGCAACCATTTCAAATGATTTAGCCAGCTCTTCAAAACCCTCTTCACGAGCATCCTTCGCAAAGCCCTTATACATATCGGACCACTCATAATTTTCACCCTCTGCCGCATCCTTAAGGTTCTGGGCTGTTGGGCCAACCCTGCCGCCATTCAATGCTTTGAACCACAATTTTGCGTGCTCCTTCTCATTTTCCGCCGTCTCAAGGAATATGGCAGCCATTTGCTCATAGCCTTCCTTTTTCGCCTGGGATGCATAATAGGTATACTTGGTCCTTGCCTGTGCTTCACCTGCAAATGCGGCTAAAAGATTCTTTTCTGTCTTCGTTCCTTTAATTTGATCCATGATATTTCTCCTTTATTTAAAATTATTTCAGTTGCCTGTAGACCATATAAACGGTCCGTCCAATCCTTTAGTTACCCCTAATAAAAGAAAATATACCAAAAACTTTATGGAAAAATGAATAATAAAGATTTGCTATTGGCACTTGATTTGTTCTATGTGCTTCTTGATTTTTTCAAAGGTTTCCTGACTGATAACATGTTCCATCCTACAGGCGTCTGCCGCCGCTGTTTCTCTGCTAACGCCAAGAGCAATCAAATAATCTGTCAGCAAATTGTGGCGGCTATATACACGCCTTGCTATGTTAAGCCCGGATTCTGTTAGTGTAATCTGACCATCCTTGTCAACCTCTATATGCCCCGCCTTTTTCAGAATCGACATAGCCCGGCTTATACTTGGCTTTGAAAATGACATAGCATTAGCAACATCAACAGAACGAACATATCCCGTCTGATTTGACAAAACATAAATCATTTCAAGATAATTCTCACCGGATTCCTGTAATTTCAATCATCACCCTCCTGACAACGAGACACTCCCTATATATACTAGCATTTCAAAGCCGCTTTCGCAATGTTTTTCCATATACGGCTTTTGCGATGTAACATTAATCAAACTTAGCCGCTCAATATATAGAGACATACGACGTGTCAGTAAAATAAAAATTGCTTTGCATTTTGATTGTTTTTATGTTGACAAAATGATTTTATAGGCGTACACTTGGCTTTGAAGGGGATTAGCATATGCTAACCCCAAATAATAAGAACAGCCGTTAGCATATGCTAACTAATTAGGAAGGCCAGAAATGAAAGTGCTTTAAGGGTTAAAAGTAATTACAAGCAAATAAAAGGGGTGGCACAATGACATTAGATAAACTTCAAATCGGCAAAAAATCAAAAATTGTTGCGGTGAAAGGGAACGGGACACTTCGTGATCGGCTGCTGGACATGGGATTAACACCGAATACGCAGGTTATGATTCGCAAGTTTGCTCCGATGGGAGATCCTATCGAATTGGCCCTAAGGGGTTATGAACTGACACTGCGTGTGGATGACGCCAAAAACATAGTGGTTGAGGGCTAGAAGTCATAAAGCATTTGGCAAAAATGAAACTGAAATAGAGGTCATAATTATGAAATTTGCACTTGTGGGAAATCAGAATAGCGGTAAGACAACACTTTTCAATCAGTTAACCGGATCCAACCAGCATGTGGGCAACTTTCCCGGCGTTACGGTGGAAAGCAAGGAAGGGATAATGCGCGGGCACAAGGATATAACCGTTGTAGATCTTCCGGGAATATACTCCCTTTCCCCATATTCCAGTGAAGAGATCGTCACAAGGGATTTTATTACTAAGCAGCATCCCAATGCCATTATTAACATAGTTGACGCCACAAATATTGAGCGCAATCTTTACCTGAGCTTGCAGTTGATTGAGCTTAACACTCCCATGGTTATAGCACTCAATATGATGGATGAGGTTAGGTCAAACGGAGGAACTATAAAAATCGCAAAGATGCAGGAGGAACTGGGCGTTCCGGTCGTTCCGATTTCAGCAAGCAAAAACGAGGGTATTGATGAGCTCATCGATACTGCCATAAAAGCGGCCGAGGCAAAGCAACTCCCAAAAAGGCAGGATTTTTGTTCAGGCGCCGTGCACAGAACAATTCATGCAGTTGCTCATCTTATTGAGGACCATGCAGAACGTATAGATGTACCCAGGAGATTCGCGGCAACGAAGATTGTAGAAGGCGACCAGCCCCTTTTAGAATCGCTTAAGCTTTCAGACTCCGAGGTATCCTCCATTGAGGAAAGCATCAAGGAGATGGAGCATTCCATGGGGACAGATAGAAAGGCCGCAATCGCAGATATGCGTTATAGCTTTATTGATAAGCTCTGTACCGACACTGTGTTAAAACCAAAGGTTAACAAGCATCATCTGCGCAGCATAGAAATAGACAAATTTTTGACTCACAAGTGCCTTGCTTTGCCAATATTTCTGGCTGCCATGGGCCTTATCTTTTGGTTGACCTTCGGTGTGATCGGCAGCTTTTTGAGCGACCTGCTAGGAGATGGTATTGGCCGGATAAGCGAGGCTGCGAGAGATGTACTCACTTCGGGAGGCTTCAATAAGGTCATGATTTCATTGGTCGTTGATGGTGCCTTTGCCGGTGTAGGCAGCGTGCTGTCCTTTATTCCAACCATAGTGGTGCTCTTCTTCTTCCTGTCAATTCTTGAGGATAGTGGATATATGGCGCGTGTTGCATTTGTTATGGATAAGCTGCTGCGCAGGATTGGTCTTTCAGGACGAAGCTTCGTACCGATGCTGATTGGATTTGGCTGCACTGTGCCGGCAATCATGGCAACACGGACCTTGACAAGCACTCGCGACCGCAAGATGACAATTATTCTGACCCCCTTTATGAGCTGCAGCGCAAAGCTCCCAGTATACGGCATGTTCACTATGGCCTTTTTCCCTGAACACCGTGCGCTTGTAATGCTATCTCTTTATGTGCTGGGAATGCTGCTGGCTGTCATTAGTGGTCTATTGCTTAATAAGACGGTCTATCGCGGTCAGCCCGTACCATTTATCATGGAGCTTCCCAACTATCGTTTGCCTAGTGCTAAGACCGTTGTTCTGCTTCTTTGGGATAAGGCAAAGGACTTTTTGACACGAGCCTTTACCATTATCTTTGTTGCATCCTTGATCATTTGGTTTCTCCAGACCTTCGACCTGCGCTTCAACGTGGTTGCAGACAGTTCAAACAGCATGCTCGCGGATATTGGCAGGCTTATATCGCCAATCTTTGCTCCCCTGGGCTTCTCAGACTGGCGTGCGTCGACCGCTCTGATTACAGGATTTATGGCTAAGGAGGCAGTCATCAGCACCTTTGCGGTCCTTACAGGCACAAGTGCTGCAGCTCTTCCCTCTGCGCTATCACAGATATTTACGCCCCTTTCCGCGCTCTCATTCCTGGCCTTCACACTGATTTACTGTCCCTGTGTTGCAGCAGTTGCTGCTGTAAAACGCGAAATGAACAGCACAAAGGCAGCTCTGGGAGTGGCCATATATCAGACAGCGGTAGCGTGGGTGGTTGCATTTATAGTTTTACAGCTTGGACGCTTGCTTGTTTAGTTAGGAGTGAATAGATATGAGGATAATTGATTATATACTTCTTGCAATAATAATAGTACTTGTGTTACTTACCCTGCGATACATGCGCAGGAGTAAAAGCGGCTGTCATGGGTGCAGCGGTTGTCAATACCGCGATGAGTGTAACAGCCGCCATTAGCCCTAACAGCTATTTTTAACACAGCCAGGTTAACAATCACCGCGGTATTGCCTTTTGTTTAAATGGTAAAATCCTTTGTTTGCATCAATTACAGCTCTGCTTTCCAAAGGCCGTGAAGATTGCAGTATTCATAGACAACAACCTTTTCGGCGGGTTTATCCTTGCAAACAAAGTTGCAGGGGACACCTTCACAGTTGGGAACCACTTCGTCATCCTTACCTGTGTAAAGAATGGCGTCCTCTCCGGGCCTATATATAAATTCAGCCTTTGGCTCCATTCCGGGCTTCAGGTAAACAAGCTCAACTCTATTACCCCTGACCATTGCAATCCATTCAATAAAATGCTCCTCCAGCATCGGGTGTAACACCGAGCCTACATCAACCATTAGCTTTTCGCCCTCAACCTTAAGCGCAGGTACATGCTTTTCCTGAGAAGCATCGACGGTATTTGCCTTTAGCTTTGTCATCTCCTGACCGCAGCAGGTAAGTGTACCTCCGCCAGACTTTAACATCATTACAATATTCCCGCATTTCGCACAACGATATACCGACAACTCATTCATCATTCATACCTCCATTTTCAAAAAAGAATATGCATCAGCTTCAATGCATGTTTTTAAGTCATTAGTAAATCTATACCCCGATATTTATATACTAATCACATTGTTTGCTTTATACGTGCTTTATATGTGCTTTATGATGATATACGCATTATGCTTTCTTAACGCCATCAACAAGCCTTTTTGCAAGCTTTACCGCCTCATAGGCATCCTTTGCGTATCCATCGGCGCAAATTTCTCTGGCATAATCCTCGTTCACAACAGCACCACCAACCATGAAGCTGCAATGCAATCCTTCCTCCTTAGCCAGCTCTATCACATTTCTCATCTCCACCATCGTTGTCGTCATCAGGGCAGACAGACCTATAATCGCTGCATCCGAGAGTCTAGCCTCCTCCACGATTCTTTCAGCACTGACATCCTTCCCCAGGTCATGAACCTCGAAGCCGTAATTTTTAAGCATCAGCCCAACAATATTTTTGCCAATATCATGAATATCGCCCTTCACGGTAGCAAGCACAATTACATCGTTACCTCTCTGCTTAGTTATGCTCGCCTCTTCTTCAGTATCGGCACCGGCCTTTAGGTCTGCTCCGGAAGCCTCATCCGCTTTTTCTTTTGCTAATAGTGGCTCCACACAGTCAAATCCCTTTTTCATTGCTTCAGCACTCTGAATAAGCTGGGGAAGAAAGTACTTCTTCTCATCAAATAGCTTTCCAACCTCATTTATAGCCGGTATAAGGAATTTGTCAACAATATCTCCGTATATCATACCCTCGCCAATGGCATCTTCAATAAGTAGTGGAATTCCTTCCTTATCGCCCTTCATAACCGCATCATATATTCTTTCGCCCGTAGACATAGCTTTACCGTTATGAATAGTCTGAGCCTGATCTGTTGAGGGTTTTTCCAGGCTGTTAAAATATGATATGTAAGCCCTGCTGCCTACATCCTTAGCCGTTAAGACATCACAAGCCATTTTTATGCTCATGAGCAGCTCGTTGGATGGGTTTGCGATAGCCATTGTAAGTCCCCTGCCAACAGCCATGGCTAAAAAGGCAGCATTTATCCAACCCCTCTCAGGTAATCCGAAGGATACATTTGAAAGCCCGACAATTGTAGCACAGCCAAACTCTCTACTGCACCATTCGATTAGCTTCAATGTCTCTGCCGCCGCTTCCTGACTGGAGGATACAGTCATAACCAGTCCATCCACAACAATATCATTTTTCTTATAACCATACTCGGCAGCCGCTTCAAAGACACTTTTTACAATCTGCTGTCTCTCCGCTGCGGTCTGGGGAACTCCACCATCGCTGAGGGGCAGCAGTACAAACATTGCCCCATATTTTGCTGCAGCAGGAAGCAGCTTCTCTAGCTTTATTCTTTCACTAGATATCGAATTGATCAAAGCTCTCCCGGGATAAATTCTCAGAGCCGCCTCAAGCACCTCCGGTGACGAAGAATCAAGGCTGAGTGGCGCATCGCTGACTCCACCTAACAACTCTATCGCCTTGACCATTAGCTCCTTTTCATCAACACCCGGCATTCCAACATTTACGTCCAGAATCTGGGCGCCCTTGTCTGTCTGTTCCAGTGCGAGCCTCCTCAACTCATGGGTTGAGCCTTCTTTCAGCTGCGCCTGGAGAAGCTTTTTCCCCGTAGGATTAATCCTCTCGCCAACAAGAACCAGCGGGTTGTCCTCACCAAAAAATACTGTTTTTCTCGAAGATGTAACTGCGCTGTATGCTTTATACTCCACATCCAGTGGCTTGAGGCCGTAACTGTGCCGACGCAGCTCACTGATATATTCCGGCGAGGTCCCACAGCAGCCACCAATCAAGTTTGCTCCCGCCTCAACAAAGCTTTCCGTATAAGATCCGAATTCAGCGGCTCCCATGTCAAAAACAGTCTCACCCTTGACAAGTCTGGGCATTCCCGCATTCGGCTTAGCCAGAAGCGGTACTCTGGCATAAGGCTTGAGCATTCTTATTATTTCCACCATCTGGGCGGGCCCCGTGGAACAATTGCAGCCAAAAGCGTCCGCTCCGAGGCTTTGAAGTGTAATCAGAGCTGTAATAGGGTCGGCCCCCGTAAGCGTCCTTTGCGCCTCATCGAAGGTCATACTCACACAAATTGGCAGATCACAGCTCTCCTTTATGGCTAACAGAGCAGCCCTCGTTTCCTGTATGTCCAGCATGGTCTCAATGGCAAACAGATCAACCCCGCCCTCCAGCAATCCACGAACCTGTTCCTTGTAAATATTCACGCATTCCTCAAAAGGCATATCTCCAAAGGGCTTGACAAACCTCCCTGTAGAGCCAATATCTCCCGCGACCAGAGCCCTTTGACCCGCAGCCTCTCTAGATAGGGCTGCAAGCCTGCGATTCATTTCAAACGTCTGACCTTCCAAGCCATAGTCGCCAAGCTTACTTCTATTCCCTCCAAAGGTACAGGAAAAAATAATATCAGAGCCTGCATCGATGTATTCTCTCTGTATCTGGATAATGACACTGGGATTGTCGATCACCCACTTTTCAGGACTAACTCCCGCAGGCATGCCACGCTTTTGCAGCAGCGTTCCGGTAGCTCCATCCAATATCATTACCTTCTTCGATATCATTTCGCTAAATTGAGCCTTATTCATAAGCCTTTCAACTCCCCTTTTCCTCAACACCCGCGATGGCAATAACTGATTTTTCGGGCACCAGCATGAATTTTTCCGTCAGCGCGATATCAAGCCGCTCCAACTGAAGAGCATTAAAAATATCCTTTTGATACACAAGAGGCAAATCACCAAATCCGGGGCTGTATCTGTGCTTTGTCAACTTCTTACCCTCCCTGACAAGCATCTTGCCCAGAAAATGCATCATCCAATCAAGAGCCGCGTCGGCAGTCTGTGACGCAACAGAATCAATGATTAGGCCCTTGGATGCATCACCCTCATTTACATCATGGAAAATTCTCTCGGTCACTTCCCTGCCTACAGTCGAAGCCATAAGAACCACACAGCGGCTGTCCTCAAGCAGCTTTGAAAGGCTTTGACTGCGGAAGAATATACCGTTATCCAAAACTGTCTCACAGCCGCCCAATGAAGCTATTGGAACAAACATATATGCTCCCGAAGGCTTGCATAGGCTGGCACCCAGCTCGATTGCTTCTTCCAGCTGTGACAGTTCCTTGCTGCCCAGTACGGTTATATCCTTGCGATAGCCGAGTCTTGACAATATCATTTCCCTTTTCGGAACAGCAGGGATACTCTCGAAATATTTTATTTTGCTATTTCTTTTCTCCATAGGCCTTTCAACTCCGGAAATAGTTCCTATTTACGCTTAAGTTATTGTCATGTTCAATTAAATACAGTTTAGTTTAAATGCCTTTAATAGTCAACACCCAATTTGATAAAATGAAAAGGCCGCATACCTGTTCTGGCATAGGTACACGGCCTCTTTATCCCTATCCTATAAAAATGACAGCTTCATAAGCATCCACTCTAAAACAATGGTACTACCGCGCCCTCATATTTTTCTTCTATAAAGGCCTTGACCTTATCACTCTTAAGCGCCTCAATCAACTCAAGAACAGCAGCATTCTTCTCGTTGCCTTCCTTAACGCAAATAATATTTGCATAGGTCTGGGCAGCATCGGAATCCTTATCCTCGGTTGCCAATGCGTCTTTTAAGGCATTAAGACCTGCCTGTATCGCAAAGTTACCATTGATTACAGCCATATCCACATCCTGCAATGACAAAGTAAGCTGAGCCGCTTCCAGCTCTACTATTTCGAGATTTTTAGGATTATCTTCAATGTCTAAAATGGTTGCTGAAAAGCCTGCATCCTCCTTTAGTGTGATGAGTCCCTGAGCCTCAAGCAACATAAGGGCACGAGCCTCATTTGTACCATCGTTGGGGACTGTAATTGTAGCTCCGTCAGCCAGCTCATCAAAGGAAGCTGTTTTTCCGGCATAAATGCCGAAGGGCTCATAATGCACATTCGCTATTGCAACGAGGTGAGTCTTGTTTTCTACATTAAACCCATCCATGTAGGGCTTATGCTGGAAGTAGTTAGCATCTAGGTCACCGCTTTCCACGTTCAAATTGGGCTGTATATAGTCGTTAAATTCCTTAATATCAAGGGTTATGCCCTTCTCAGCGAGAATTTCCTTGGCAACTGCCAGGATTTCCGCATGGGGTGTTACACTTGCCCCAACAACAAGAGTCTTATTCTTTGCTGCACAACCTGCTAATAGGCAAATCGACAAAACAAATGCCAAAGTAATCGGTAATATCTTCTTCATAATCATTCTCCTTTTAATATGTATTTCATTCAAATTATATCCATCAACCATCATATACGCAACAAATATTTATGCATATGCTTCTTGCTATTGCTAGCTTATGCGCTTGTCACATCTTCTGGATATTATGTTCCCAACCTCTTGGAAAACCTGCACTATCAGTACCAGCACAACTACCATAATCAGCATAACATCTGTTCTTGATCGATAATATCCATAGTTAATCGCAATAGTACCCAGTCCGCCACCTCCAACAAAGCCGGACATGGCTGAATAACCAAGAATGGTAGTAGTCGCAATAGCCGCTCCCACGATAAGTGAGGGCTTGGCCTCCGGCAGCATGACCTTGCGCACGATTTCAAAGGTTGAGGCACCCATTGATAGGGACGCTTCTATAACGCCCCTGTCCACCTCCTTTGCTGAGCTCTCCACCATACGCGCAACAAAGGGCGCCGATGCGATGACTAAGGGAACAATCGTGGCACTCGAGCCGATAGATGTCCCCACAATAGCTCTTGTCAAAGGCATTACTAAAACCAGCAAAATGACAAAGGGCACAGAGCGCAGAACATTCACTATGCCTCCGAGAATTTTGTTTATTGGGACATTCGGAGAAATACCGTCCTTGTCGGTTACCGCCAGTATCATTCCCAGAGGCAAGCCTACGATATAAGCCATTGCCGTTGAAATAATAGTCATATACAGGGTTTCAAGGAATCCTACAGCTACTAAAACAAACATCTGGCTGCTAAACATCGTAATTCTCCTCCGCATACGTAATTTTCTCTAAATCAAGATACAAAGTAATCTTATGGTAAATCACAGGATCGTCAGGAATTTGTATAATCATGTGTCCATAAGCCTTGCCATCGATATCCTTTGTGTTGGCAAAAACTATGTTTACAGGTTCACCACATTCCAACACCATATTTGCAATAACAGGCTGATCAGAAGAGTTGCCGTCAAATACAATGCGCAGATACTTGCCTCCCTTGGCAATGCTTTTGGTCATCTCTCCCCTGGGGAAAATCAGTTTTTTAGCTGCCTGTGTTTTCGGATGGCGGAACACGTCATCTACTGTCCCAATCTCTTCAATATGGCTGTTGTCAATAATAGCCACTCTGTTGCATATTTGCTCAATTACCTTCATCTCATGAGTTATAATTATCACCGTAAGGCCTAGCTTCTTATTTAGATCCTTGAGCAGTGACAGAATTGACTGTGTGGTGGTGGGATCAAGGGCACTTGTTGCCTCATCGCAGAGCAATACCTTTGGCCTTGTGGCCAAAGCCCTTGCTATGGCAACGCGCTGCTTCTGTCCGCCGGACAGCTGTGCCGGATAGGCATTTTCCTTTTCCGCAAGTCCAACCGTGTTAAGCATCTCGCGCGCCCGCTGCTTCGCTTCTTTACGCGAAACTCCTGCAAGCTCGAGAGGAAAACATATATTTTCTAACGCGGTGCGCTGCATCAGCAGATTGAAGCCCTGAAAAATCATTCCGATGGATTGGCGCACATCCCTCAACTCACGATCTGAAAGAAGAGTAATATCCTTTCCGTCAAATATCACATTGCCCGTTGTAGGCTTCTCTAAAAGGTTGATACACCTAACCAGCGTACTCTTTCCAGCGCCTGACAGGCCAATAATACCGAATACCTCACCCTGTTTAACAGACAGGTTAATGTCGTCCAGCGCTACCACAGCATTTCCGCCATTACCAAAGGTCTTATTGAGATTCTCAATTCTAATGATGGCAGCCTCACTCATACTTGCGCTCCTTCCTGCTTCAGCTTATTCTCCAGTCGTGAATGCCTCTATCAATGTATTACATCTTGCGTCCAATGCAGCCTTTACTACTTCACTGTAAAGCGGAATATCAAAGCCGTGGAATGTTCCCTTTATCGTATTTAACTCAACTTTGATACCGCTGTCCATAAGCCTCTTTGCATATTCAATGCCTTCATCGCGCAGGCAATCATACTCCGGGGTCTCTATATATGCAGGTGGAAGGTCTGATAAGGAGGCTGCACTCGCTGGCGAGGCATAGTTGAGCATACCATGGTCACCATTTTTCAAATAAACCCTCCACATTTGTCTATTAAGATTGGAGCTCCAGCAGGGAGCATCATTGAAGTCCTTAATAGACTGTGTTGTCTGCGAGTGGTCAAGTACCGGATAGATCAAGGATTGAAAGCAGATCGAGGGTCCTTTCCTATCTCTTGACATCTGAGCTACTGCAGCTGCCAGGCAGCCACCGGCACTATCACCCATAACCGCTATCCTTCGAGCATCTATGCCCAGCTCATCTGCATGGCTGTGAGCCCAAAGAAGGCTACTGTAGCTATCCTCAACTCCCACAGGGAAAGGATGCTTGGGCGTAAGCCTGTAATCAACCAAAATCATCTTGCACCTAACGTTCCTGGCATATATGCAAACCAGCTTATGCATGTGACTGAACTCTTGTAGAAAAAAAGCGCCACCGTGAAAATACAGCACACAGGGGGCATTTTCTTCTATATCCTTTGGCTCATAAATCGTCACAAGTATTTCTTCGCCTTTATAGCCTTCGATTTTTGTCTTGCTTCTTCTTATATCTACACCGGGACGGAAGAACACACGGCTTATTGCAGCAAAAAAATTTATCACCCTTGCCATATAAGGTTTGAGCCTCAATTCGCTAAAATCAAATATAGCATATTTCTTTAAGTCCCTGTGCAATTCATATTTATATTTATTCATTAGGTTATTATATCACAACAATAAAGCCTGGCATAGCTATAAAAGTAACTATAATTTTCACGAAATCAGATGCATAAATCTACTTGACAACATATATAGTTATATCTATATTGTCAAGTATAGGCCTATCTGAAACTTGCCTAAATAGACCTTATGGAGAATAAGCAAATGACAAACGGTGCCTGCTATACTGGGAATTATCCTAATCTCTTTAACGAAATCGGAATTACATCCGAAGAATGTGAAAAAAGGATCAATGAAACCTTTGAGACCATGTTTTTTGACCCCAATGAGCGCTTTTACTTTGAAAAGGGCAGCAATATGGGATATATGCTCGATACCGGTAACTATGATGCCCGCACCGAAGGTATGAGCTATGGAATGATGATGGCCGTGCAGATGGACAGAAAGGATATTTTTGACCGTCTGTGGCTCTTTTCCAAGACATACATGTACCAGAGAAAGGGGAAATATCAGGGCTATTTTGCATGGTCAGTGTCCCCGGATGGAGTAAAGAACTCCGAGGGACCTGCACCGGATGGTGAAGAGTACTATGCTATGGCGCTTTTCTTTGCATCAAAAAGATGGGGAGACGGCGACGCCCCCTTTGATTACAGCGAGCAGGCAAGAAGCATTCTAAGACATTGTATACATCAGTCGGAGATGGTTATTGGGGGCAGCCCAATGTGGAACAGCACAAACCACTATATAAAGTTTGTTCCTGAAGCACCATTTACGGATCCCTCCTACCACTTGCCACATTTTTATGAATTATTTGCGCAGTTGGCAGACAAATCGGACAGGCCCTTCTGGAAGAAGGCTGCCATCGAAAGCCGCAAATACCTGCAAATCGCATGCCACCCTCAGACAGGAATGGCCCCGGAATATGCCGAGTTTGATGGAACTGCCAAGCATCTGCATAACGAAGGACAGTTTTATTCTGATGCATACCGTGTAGCCATGAACATTGGCCTTGATGCTTCCTGGTTCGGAAGGGATGAAGCTCTTGGCAATATTGTCGACAATCTGCAAGCATTCTTCAGTGAGAACACCAAATTGGGCGACTACAATTCCTACATGCTCGATGGTACGCCCCTGGAGCAGCCAGCACTGCACCCAGTAGCTATCATAGCAACAAATGCGGCCGGCTCCCTCGCGGCGGCTGGCAAATACCGCCTGGATTGGTTGCGGGATTTCTGGAACACACCTCTTAGGAAGGGTGACAGAAGATATTATGATAACTGCCTGTATTTCTTCTGCTTATTGATGCTCTCAGGGAAGTACAAAATTTATATATAGGGTATACAAAAGGGTTGGACAAAAAACTTCTTTTGCCTAACCCTTTTATATGCTTTATGAGCTAATGTCTTTTAAGCCTCATTCACAACTTCAGAATCAGCCGCATTCTTGCGCACACTCTCAATTCCATTCAAGCAGCCGCTTTTAGCTTTATATCCTTCGGATACAGCGATAACTTCACCATTTCTTGCTTTGAGGCGAAAACGGAACTCGCCTGCCTTGTCTGCATAGATCTCAAACTTAGGGTTTACTGCCGTCTTTACAGGCTCTTCTGTTAAGTCTTCCAAATTTGCAATCGGTGCATTAGTTCTAACACTCTCAACGCCACTCAAGCAGGCTTTTTCTGTAGTATATACCTCAGAAGTGGCAATTACCTCTCCGTTTCCGGCCTTCAGGTCAAACTTGAAGCCTGTGGATGTCTTCTTAACAACAAACTTGCCCATAATTATACCCCTTTCCAAAATTTTATATAACAATATTTTATCACATCTTCGACAAAGTAACAATTTATTCTGCTTATTCCGACAGTATATTCGGCGAAACACCGGCTATCGAAACACAGATTGACCTATGCACATCAGACACAAAAAGGGATGGCCACATTGCTGACCATCCCCTAATTTTGATACTATAATTTTACCGCTCCTTTATTCACTTTCTGTCTCCAGCTTACTTTCCCTTTTGCTCGCTCTCCACCTTTTGCTCGCTTCCTACCTTTTGCTCGCCTTCAATTACATTGCCGCTTTCAATTGCCTCATGATTCTTAACCATAGCCTCCGTCGGTGCCACAAAAACTGCAATTTCGCCGTCCTGATCAAGCTGCAAATCTCCCATCAGGCTATCCGCTACTGCCTCACTCACATGGGAACGGGTGATAAACAGAATAATCTCCTTCTCCGGCTGTAACTCAATATTTAAGATAGGCAGCACAACCTCCTGATGCCCATCCGTACCTCTTCCATGTATTATTGTAGCTCCTGTAGCGCCTGCCTCACGGGCTACATCCACAACCTTTTCTGCAAAGCCTCTGTTGACAATTGCCATAATACAGTCATGCTGTATATTTATTTCCTCCGTTAAGTAGGATTTCTTAACTTCCTTCTTCTCAATAGTGGGATATACAACCCTCTTGTGTTTGAACACAGTTCCCAAAATCATTAGAGAAAGAACTGGAGCCATTGCTACCATTGCAATAACGCCGAACCCATCTACCAACACATCCGCAGTATCTATAATCGTGGCAGCCCCTTGGGCAAAAGCCAGGACAAAGGTCGCCGTCATAGGACCTGAAGCCACTCCACCCGCATCATAAGCGATACCGACAAAAACAGGCTCGGCTCTATATGAAAGCAGCATGGCAATAGCAAACCCCGGTATCAGGAAATACCAGAGCTTAACCTCCGGAACGACTATTCTTACCATTGAAAGAGCAATTGCAATGCCGACACCTATAGATAGCGTCATCCGGATTAACTTGATAGGTATATGTCCTCCGGTAACCTCTTCAATCTGCTCGCCCAATACATGAACGGCAGGCTCTACGAGTACTACTATGAGTCCCAGAATGAAACCTATACCTACCAATAACCAGGGGCTCATTCCCGCAAGCTGCATTCCGATAATCCTACCCATGTCCATGAATCCCGAGTTTACTGCTGTAAGGAATACTGTAAGCCCCACAAGAGTAAGAAGGAGTCCCTTTATTATTCCCCAAAGCTCCTCCTTAGGTATTTTGAATTTTACAAAATGGAAGATGAAAAACAAAATCACTATTGGCAAAAGTGCAACGAGGGATTCCATGAAGATTGTCGGCAGCACATCTAATATAGGCCCAATTATGCCTTTTGCAAAAACGTACTCTTCCGCAGTCCCCTGTATGTTCTTCTGTCCTGAGATGATTGACAGGAGCATGACAGCCAGTATCGGCCCCGCACTCATTGCTCCAACAAGTCCGAATGAATTCTCCTCTGCATTCTTGCCGCCCTTTATTCTGGACAAACCCAAGGATATTGCAAGTACAAAGGGAGTTGTGAGGGCACCTGTGGTAGCACCTGAAGCATCGAAGGCTATGGCAAGGAACTCTTCAGAGACTAAAATCGCCAATACAAAAATAACTGAATAGGTTATTGCCATAAATGTATTGTATTGTGGTCTGTCCCTCAGCAGCCTTAAGACCGCCAATGATATCAGTGCTCCCACTCCTATTGATACCATGTAAACAATGGTTGTTGCGCCCATAGTACCTCCGGACGCACCTTCAACCTGCGAGCCAAGGATTAGCAAATCAGGCTCTGCAACCGATATCAAAAAGCCTAAAAAGAAGCTGAGAATAGCAATCTTAATCAACGATTTTGAAGTAGCCACCTCCTTGGACATGTGCTCCCCAATTGGGTTCATAGACAAATCTACACCCCATAGGAAAATAGCCAATCCAATCAGGAGCATTATACCACCCACGATAAAACGCATGATAACATCTGATTCTACATCAACTATTGTAAAGGAAAGCACCAGTACAAGTATTACAACCGGCAGCAAGGTTCGAAGGACTTCTTTAAATTTATCTATGAGCAAGCTCATGAAGTCACCTCCTTGCTCTGTTCTGAGCTGGTTTCAGGGCTAGGCTCAGA
>LSQX01371671.1_pt1 | contig 27622 bp, 19 predicted proteins | sample 654561 | NCBI WGS metagenome assembly LSQX01 (sample SAMN04489861, study PRJNA283612) | anaerobic digester metagenome | isolation source: 4 biogas reactors fed with cattle manure at either 37C or 55C with and... | place: Denmark: Kongens Lyngby | collected 2014
AGCTCAGGCATCCCAGCAGGAGCAAGAAGCCGAAAGATTACCTGGATTGACGCTCCGGCCGAAGCTTTGCGGAATAAATGGGCGAAAACAGCAGAAAGCATGTGATGCTTTGGACGCAGAGCATTATTTGGGAAAAAAAGCTCTTGACCTGTACGCTGCAGGTAAGTATAATTATACTTGTTTCGTTCCTCAATAGCTCAGTTGGTAGAGCATGCGGCTGTTAACCGCAGGGTCGTAGGTTCGAGTCCTACTTGAGGAGCCATTCGGGCCTTTAGCTCAGTTGGTCAGAGCAACCGGCTCATAACCGGATGGTCCGGGGTTCGAGTCCCTGAAGGCCCACCAGATACGGGATGGATAGATTAGTATCCATCCTTTTTCATGTGCTTGATGATATTTTCTGCTTCTGGTTTACCCATGCAGCTTGGAACGAGGCATGTATAGTGTTTTGGATTGCGGAAAAACTTCACTTAAAATACGTATGGAATATGAATCAATCCCCCTGATGCGGAAGGTTTTGAGAAAGGGGAACAGATATGATCCATTTACAGGGGAGGCTTCTTAAAGTAGCATCCATGCTGGAAGGCTGTGAGAAGCCGGCAGATATCGGTACAGACCATGCATACATCCCTGTCTATCTGGTGCAATCCGGAAAATGCCAGAAGGTTATTGCGACCGATGTAAGAAAGGGTCCATTAATAAAGGCTGCCAGAAACATTGAAAAGTATGGGCTTTCCGACAAAATTGAGCTTCGCATGGGGTATGGTATCAAACCGATACAGGATGGAGAATGTGATTCTTTTGTCATAGCCGGTATGGGCGGGATCGTCATTTCCCAGATTCTTGAGGCCTCTTTGAAAACTGTTGAAAAAGCAAAGGCTCTTGTTCTTCAGCCCTTATACAAAGAAGAGGTTCTTCGTGAGTTTCTTCTTCAAAAGGGTTTTAGGATAGAGAAAGAAGCCCTGGTTCGGGATGAAGGGCGAATATACGTTGTTATTCGGGCTGTTTTTGATGGTATCATCCGGCAGGACCAAAACCTGTATTACCATGTTGGTCGAGTTTTGTTTGAAAACAGTGATCCGCTGTTGAAAGCCTATTTGGATAGACGAATCCAAATACAAACAAGAATCGTCAATGGGATTGCAAAATCTGAACAATGCGAAAAAATGTATAAAAAAGCGTTTGTGCTCCTCGAACAACTAAAGGAAGCATACCGGTGGCTGAACACATAGCATGGCCGTAGTAGTCGCACAAAAGTCATATGGAAGAAGGCTCAGAGAAGGTTACACCTTGCCCTGCGAATGCGGCTTTTAATCATGACATGCATTGCGCCTTGTGCGTATCAGGCGGGTAAGTCCATGCAACAGGCTGCTGCGCTCGAGATGGCCAGTCCGCAGCATCCTTGATGCAACTGCTGCGTTGAAGGTTTATGGGATATCTGTTATGATGAACTGGAAAATGATCGTAAGGGTGTGAACGGTATGAAATGTAAAGATATCATTGCTTTTTTGGAACAGAAGGCACCCCTGTACTTGCAGGAGAGCTATGACAACTCTGGTTTGCAGTGGGGGAATCCAGACAGTCATGTTCAAAAAGTTTTGGTATGTCTGGATTTTACACAGGAGGCATTGGAAAAAGCCAAAAAGGAAAAGGTTCAGATGGTCATATCCCACCATCCCATCATGTTCCGACCGATGAAAAGCATACACACGGGTTACGGAAAAGGGGGCATGTTGGCCGATTGCATCCGGGAAGAGATCTGTGTGTATGCAGCACACACAAATTATGATGTGGCCCAAAACGGTTTGAATGATTATCTGGCTCGAGCACTAGAACTGCAAGACATCAAGGGTTTGAAAACACATTACCGGGAAACTTTTTTCAAGTTGGTGGTATTTATTCCAGAGGATAGCTTTGAAAAGGTGCAAAATGCCCTGTATGAATCAGGTGCAGGTTGGATTGGGAATTACAGTGATTGCGGCTTTTCAACGAAAGGAAACGGAACCTTCAGGCCACACGAGGGAACAAACCCTTATATTGGACGGACAGGTAAGCTTGAAACCGTTCAGGAAATCCGGCTGGAAACCATTATACCGCAAAACAGGATTGCCGATGCGGTTCAAAGTATGCTGCGAGTTCATCCCTATGAAGAAGTTGCTTATGACATATATCGTCTTGAACAGCCTGGTATAGAATATAGTCTGGGCAGGACAGGTAACCTGACGAAAAGTCTTTCGGAAAATGAGTTTGTTGAACTGGTAAAAGAGAAACTACAGGTGAAGAATGTACGAACATCCGGAACGGCAAGTCAGATCAGTAGCGTTGCAGTCTTCTGCGGAAGCTTTGATGGTGATGTTAAAGCACTGAAATCCAAGAGGGTTGATGCACTGGTGACAGGGGATCTGAAATATCATGATGCACAGGAATTGGCTGAGGCAGGCATATTCACCGTAGATGCCGGGCATTACCATACCGAAAAAATGTTTATTAAGGGAATATCTGAGGTATTGAAAGATCGGTTTCATGATGTTATAATTTTTGAGCACTATGGGCAGGATATATTTCAAAGCAGATAGGTTTGTTCTGCCATAGCATATCCGGAAACGATGTGCGCTGCATGCATAATAACAGCAGCCACTTAAATCGGTTTCTCCCCGCATATTCGCCTTGCGACTAAAAATACACTTCCTCTATTCGTGGCCTTTAGGCCAGGCAGTGGTCGTAGGGCATTTGATGAAACTACATATTGAGTAAGCCAGATGATCGCGTGTACATGCCGAAAGGCCGTATACGAGGAAAGTCCGGGCTCCATAGGGCAGGGTGCCGGGTAACTCCCGGTCAAGGTGACTTGAAGGAAAGTGCAACAGAAATAAACCGCCGAATAGAATGCAATGCATTTTATTGGGTAAGGATGGAAAGGTGAGGTAAGAGCTCACCGGTTTCCTGGCGACAGGAAATGCTCTGCAAACCCCGTCTGGAGCAACACCGTGAAGAGGACGCATTGGTTGCCCGCCAGTCCTCAGAGGTGGCTTGAGCTGCGCAGTAATGCCCAGCCTAGATAGATGATCATCCAATACAGAACCCGGCTTATAGGCTTGCTCAATACTGTAAAGCCCTGAGAAATCAGGGCTTTTGTTATGTGTGCGCGGTATGCGCTGCCTTACCAATGCAATTCTTTTATCTGGAAATAAATAAAAATAAATAGCATAGAAACCATTGACAGAAAATAAAGTAGAGTGTATGATAGAAAGTGAGCAAACGGTTGCACAAACAAAATGGAGGTCATGTTGTGTCAGTTACGATCAACGATATTGCAAAGGCTGCGAATGTCTCACCTTCAACTGTTTCCAGAACAATTGCAAACAATCCACGAATCAGCAAGAAAACCCGCGAACGCATTTTAAAGCTGATGGAAGAGATGAACTACCATCCCAATATGATCGCCCGTTCATTGGCGAACAAGTCTACAAAAATTATTGGGGTCGTCGTTACCGGTTCAACTGAAAAAGCCTTCCAGCATCCGTTTTTTCCAGAGATATTAAGCGGAATAGCGTCCATTGCATATAAAAACAAGTATAAAATTTTAATATCCAGTGTCAATAGTGCCACAGAGGAAAAGAAGGTTGTTACCGAGTTTGCAAAAAGCGGTATCACATCGGGCATCATTTTATTGGCTTCCAGGGTGAAGAATCCGTCGGTCGATGAACTGAAGCAGATGAAGTTTCCCTTTGTTGTTGTCGGAAGGCCGGAATCTGAACGGGAAGTTAACTGGGTAGACAATGATAATGTATGCATCGGCTATGATTTAACCAAACATTTCATCGAAAGAGGGTATAAAGAGATCGCTTTTCTGGGTGCATCTCCTGAGTTTAATGTAACCCTTGACAGGCTGGAAGGGTATAAGAAGGCCTTACAGGAACACAATATTCCAATCAGAGACGAACTGATCGTCAATGGTAAATTCGTTGAAGATACTGGATATGCGTTAATCCAGGAACTGATTGGCAGAGGGATAATGCCGAACGCAGTAATCGCATGTGACGATCTGCTTGCTTTCGGTGTAATCAGATATTTGAACGAAAAAGGAATGAAGGTGCCAGATGATATCGCTGTGGCAGGTGTGAACAATGTTCCGCTGGACGAATACTTCAATCCCCCACTGACTTCAGTGGATGTAAATGCATTCAGCCTCGGTGCCAAAGCATTTGAATTGCTGCTGGCCGATATGAACAAGGAATATACAAGTTTTGACAGGGCTATTGTTCCAGCGAAGCTGATAGTCAGAAAATCTACATAATTCTTTTGCTTATATGCGCAAGCGTATGCACAATTTGGTAATATTCAAGGTAAACACTCGAAGTACATCAATTCACTAACATTTCAGTAACCATCTTAGCTATTCCGTGCGGCTTTCCGGTATAACATACGTTTTAGGAATGAGCACACAATGCAATTTGCAAAAGAAACTGGGCAAAATCAGTGTGCTCATAACCGACACATCATCTTGGGCAACTTTTCTTTCTGTTCGTATACGAAGACCAGGAGTCTTCGCAATAACATGATGTTTTAAGGAGGTCTTAGTATGTTTGAAGGTAAGGCAGGAAAAAGAACGTGGGTGTTTATTCTGGCAATGCTTGTGATGCTTATGATGTTCGCTGGTTGCACAGGCTTACCAGGAAGTGTAAGTTCGGATGAACCAACTAAAGGGGGTTCCGATACAGATGGCGGAACAGCGCAAATTGGTGACAGTGAGCTAAAGCCTGAACCAGGCGCAAAACTGAAGATATGGGATTCGGACGGGCCGGAAGGTGACTGGCTGAAGGTGGTTACTCAACAATTCGCTGCAGAATATGGCATCGAGGTCATCTTTGAGCCTGTAGAGCATACCGATGCGCCGTCAAAACTGAAGACAGACGGCCCGGCGAAGCTTGGTGCCGATGTTTTCTCCGCGCCCCATGATCATCTTGGTGGTTTGGTTAGCGCAGGGCTGGTATACCCAAACGATGTGGGAGACTCAAGTGAGTATCTGGACGCAGCAGTTCAAGGAACATCCTATGATAATGTGTGGTATGGCTTTCCGGTAGCGATTGAAACCTATGCTCTTTTCTACAACAAGGAATTGGTGCCAGAACCACCCGAAACCTTTGACGAGCTGATTGAATTCAGCAAGAACTTTAACGACATTGACAACAATCTATATGGCTTCATGATGGAAGCCTCAAATTTCTATTACGTATATTCCTTCATGAGTGGGTATGGAGGGTATGTATTCGGCAGTGAAGGCACCGATAAAAACGATATTGGCCTGGCCAATGAGGGTTCGGTAGATGGCTTGCTCTTCCATCAAGGGCTTAAGGAAATCCTTCCGCTAAACACAGCAGATATAAATTATGATATCAAAACCGCGCTTTTTAACGAAGGAAAGCTGGCTATGGATATCAACGGGCCCTGGGCAATACAGGGATATAAGGAGGCTGGTGTGAATTTCGGAATTGCTCCGCTGCCAAAGCTTCCAAATGGAAAAAACCCGGAATCCTTTTCAGGGATTCGCGCATTCTATGTTAACTCTTATACCGACTATCCCAATGCAGCAAAGCTTTTGGCCCAATACCTGACATCGAAAGAATTGCTGGCCGACAGGTTCTTGAAGACCAGCCAGATTCCGCCGCGCAACGATTTGCTTGAGGATCCCGCTATCCGCAATGATCCGCTGAATGCTGCCATTCTCGAACAGGCACAGTATGCCCAGGCAATGCCCAATATTCCTGAAATGAGCTCTGTCTGGACTCCCATGGCTACTGCACTGGAGGAAAATTGGAACAAGGGTGGAGACCCCAAAACGTTGCTTGACAATGCCGTGAGGGCCATTCAGGATGTGTTGGCCACCCAGAGTGAGTGAGGTTCTCCTTTTTGACTGAAAAGAAAGGGTAACCAAAGGTTATACGTCATAACAATCCTGGACAGTCTGTTACAGGATGTCTGTCCGGGATTGGTTACCCAATATGATTAAGGCTGGCCTTGTCCAATTTAGCTTTACAGCAAGCATGACAGTTCTGAAAACATCAATTGAATTGATTGTAATTCATATGACTGAAAAGAGAGACCCTGCTGACGAAAGGCAGGAGCACGGGTTGCTGATAATTGATAAGGCATGCTTCTTTGAAATTTGATGAAGGGGGCGAACTGGTATGGGCAGGCATTCCAAAAGGGCTGGAGCGCTTTCCATTCTGTTTATGGGTCTGGGGCAGCTATACAATAGGCAGATAATAAAAGGGTGCATACTGGCGGTTGCGGAGGCATTGTATATCATCATGCTTTTACCGTATACACTTAGCTGCATAAAAGGTCTTGTTACATTGGGAGATACGCCGCAGAGGATGGTTAACGGTAAGATTATACAGGGTGATCACTCTATATTTATGATGGTTTACGGCATTATTGCCATCATCGTATTGTTTCTGTTTGTTGTGCTGTATATCATCAATGTTCGGGACGCATTCAAGGTTGGAAAGAACAGGGATGAAAAGAAAAAAGTAAATTCATATAAGGATTCGCTCAGGAATTTGTCGGAGAAAGGGTTTGTATATCTTTTGCTAACTCCTGCAGGGGTTTTTACACTCTTTTTAACCGTAGTGCCATTGGCCTTCGGGGTCATGATTGCATTTACAAATTACTCCAGCCCGAATCATCTGCCACCCAGGTCATTGGTGGATTGGGTGGGCTTTCAGAATTTTATCAACCTGTTTCAAATTCCGTCCCTGGGGAAAACCTTTGCCGGAATTGCGCGATGGACACTGATATGGGCGTTTCTTTCTACCTTTACCACATTCTTTGTGGGACTTGTGTTTGCAGTAATCATCAACGCAAATAAAATTGTATTAAAGAAGTTCTGGCGGTCTATCTTCATTCTGCCTTGGGCGGTTCCTGGCTTTATATCCATATTGATCATGCGCAATATGTTTAATGGCCAGTTCGGCCCGATAAACAAATATCTGACCAGTATCGGCATTGGTGCAGTTCCCTGGCTGGCTGAACCTTTCTGGGCACAGACCACCTGCATACTGGTCAATTTGTGGCTGGGGTTTCCATATTATATGGCAATGATGTCAGGCGTATTGACTGGTATCCCGAGAGATCTATATGAAGCGGCCTCCATTGAGGGTGCGAACGCACGCCAACAGTTCTTTCAGATCACGCTCCCCATGGTTCTTTTCGCAACTGCTCCATTGGTTATCAATGGTTTTGCCTATAATTTCAACAACTTCACACTGATTTACCTGCTGACCAACGGCAACCCAGCCAACAATCAGTATTTTTATGCAGGACATACCGACATTCTGCTTTCATGGTTATACAAGCTCACCCTTGAGCAAAATCAATACCATATGGCAGCGGTTGTGTCCATCATCATATTTGTCTTCATCACAATCATATCCGCATTTAATTACATGCGTACACGATCATTCAAAGAGGAGGATATGGTGCAATGAGTTTTTCGAAAGTAAGGAGAATCATCGTTCGTTTTTTTATCTATGTCCTTCTGGTATGCACAGCGGTGACATCCATTTATCCAATCTTGTGGATCATGATGTCCTCATTTAACCCAGGCACGGCATTGTACTCCACAACCCTGATACCCGAAAGGTTCACGCTGGTTCATTACAGAGAGTTGTTTCTTGAGAAAGATTTTGGGCTGTGGTACATAAATACGTTAAAAATTGCTTTTTTTACGATGATCCTGGCCTTAGTACTGGTCATTTTTACCGCATATGCGCTGTCTCAGTTTCGATTCAGGGGGCGCAGAATGTCTCTGATGGCCATGTTGATCCTTCAGGCGTTTCCAGGTTTTATGACGATGATCGCGATCTATCTTTTACTGCTGCAGATGGGGCTACTGGATACCCATCTGGGTTTGATTCTTGTATATGCCGGAGGTGCAATTCCGGGCGGTTCCTGGCTTGTAAAGGGCTATTTTGACGGAATTCCAAGATCTTTACCAGAGGCTGCGAAAATAGACGGCGCTTCCAACGCAACGATTTTTACAAAAGTGATGATGCCTATGTCCTTCCCGATTCTTACCTTTGTAGCGCTGTCCAACTTTATTGCGCCATGGATGGATTTTATTCTGGCCAGGCTTGTTCTGCGCTCAGCAGATAAAAAAACGTTGGCGATCGGGTTGTATGAAATGGTTTCTGGAAGGATGAATACCGAGTTTACAATGTTTGCAGCCGGCGCTGTCATGGTGGCGGTGCCCATTACAATCCTGTTTATCTTTTTACAGCGTTTCATGATCCAGGGGCTTGCAGAAGGCGCATCTAAAATGTAGCCGAAAAAATATTGACAATATGCTCGTCCCACACGGCTCGACCCGTAAGATAAGGCGCTTTCAGCGCCTGCGTTTTGGCGCACAATTCGCGCAAACGCTCTTTGAATGGAGGATTAATCATGGTCTTTGAAGCTGTTTTTCACTCAACGGGCTCGGAATACTGTCACGCCATCGACATCCACACCATTGTCATCCGGTTGCGGGCGAAAAGAGGAGACCTGACCCGATGTGTGGTATGTTATGGTGACAGAGTATACCCAAGAGAGGTTGTACGTGTCGATGCAGTGGAAATGTCCGTGGTGGCTTCGGACAGCTGCTTTGACTATTTTGAAGCGATCATTAAAACTGATCTGACAAGGGTTTGCTATTATTTTATCCTATCAGACGGTAAAATGTCTGTTTATTACTATGGCAATGCATTTCACCAGAAACTGGGGCACAACAGAAATCAATACTATCAACTTTCCTATATCCGGCAGGAAGATATCGTTGATGTGCCTGAGTGGGCTAAATCAGCCGTCATTTATCAGGTTTTCCCAGACAGTTTTGCCACAGGACGCAACTATATTGCCGCAGAAGGGAAAACGATCCCAATGAAATGGGTGACCGATAGCGGCATATGTACAGCGGAACACATTATCCCCTTCACAGCGATTCAGATGCCGCCGAATCCGCCCGGGAGTGCGCTCGGTACGGGTGCTGCAGCCAACAGCAATCACATCTTTTGCAAAAGCGACCAGGGGGGAACCCTCAGGGGGATCATCGAAAACCTGCCCTATCTGAAGCGTTTGGGGATCAACTGTCTGTACCTTACACCAATTTTTACTGCGGGAGAGTACCATAAATATGATACGATCGATTACTTCAGTGTGGATCCCTGCTTTGGGGACCTGAAAACACTGAAGGAGCTGGTAAAAAAATGCCACGGTTTGGATATACGGGTCATCCTCGACGGTGTGTTCAATCATTGTGGAGCAGATTTCTTTGCCTTCCGGGATGTTTTAGAGAAGGGAGAACAATCCAGGTATAAAGACTGGTTTTTTATCAAGGATTACCCGGTGTGCTGTGACAAGCAGAATTATGAATGCTTCGCCTATGTCAGCAGCATGCCAAAGCTGAATACCGGTAATCCAGAGGTTATGGCGTATTTTATCGATGTGGGAACTTATTGGATAAAAGAAGCGGATATCGATGGCTGGCGGCTGGATGTAGCCAATGAAGTGAACCATGATTTCTGGCGGGCATTCCGAAAAGCTGTCAGAGATGTGAAGCCAGATGCGTTCCTGATCGGGGAAATCTGGTTTGACGCCAGGGAATGGCTGATGGGTGACCAGTTTGACTCGGTAATGAATTATGGTTTTATGGATACCTGCGCCGATTTCTTTGCCAAGGGGATTATCAACGTGAAGCAGTTTGATGACAGAATGAGCTATCTGAGAATGCGGTATAAAAAAGACATTCAGCAGGTTCAGATGAATCTTATTGACAGCCATGATGTTCCCAGGTTCCTGTCAAAGGCGGGAGGAGACATCAGAAAACTAAAACTCGCGGTACTTTTCATGATGACCCACGTTGGAATTCCCACCGTGTATTACGGGGATGAGAAAGGCCTTGACGGGCTTTGCGAGAAGGATTACAGAAAACCCATGCAATGGGGCGAATCCGAAACCTCAAATCAGCTTTTCGAGTTTTATCAAAAGCTTATCACGATCCGGAAAGAACATATGGATCTGATGACCGGAGATTATATCACAATAGACAGGGAACTGGTCTGTAACACGATTGTCTATTTCAGAGAAGCTAACGGCAAAAGGTTGTTTGTAATCATCAATAACAGCGAGTCGGTGGTTCAGTACACGCTGGATGTCCGGTACTGTAAAAAAGGTGAATCCAGGCCAGAGCTTCCAGACAAGCATGGCTATATGGCAGAGCTTATAAGTGGAAAAACATACATGCTTGAAGGTAATGCAGTTACAGTGACGCTTGAGCCATTAAGCGGAATGATTCTTAAGCGAATTGATTCGCTTTCAGATAGTGTTGAAAAAGAAATGGTGGATTAATGGAAAAATTAAAGCTTGTACTTAGGTTATTGAAAAATCGAAACAGTCTATCCCAGGGTTACTTTATACCAGAAGGATGGAATACCTGGGGGTTCACTGACTATCGTACGGAAACGGCCAGGCCGGGAGAGCAAAGGATCGATCCCTACGCTTTTTTTTCAGCATGCATAGAACAGATCCTGCTAAAAGCGGCGGCAAACAGAGACGTTCGAGAACGTGAAGGAAAACCCTTCCTGACGTCAGTTAACAGTGCAAATACTGCACAGCATATGTGCTTTCAATGTTCGCCGCAAAAATTGCCAAGCCCGTGCCGGCACTCCATTTACTGTATGCTTCCTCGGATGGTAACCGCATGGGATCATTATGATAAAGATAGAATCTGTTCAGGTACATTTATTAAGGCGCTATGCCTTCTCCCCTGGCTGAAAAGCATCGGAGTTGATATCGTTTCACTGCTTCCGTTTTTCGAACACAGTAATCGATACAAAAAAGGAGCGATTGGCAGCCCTTATGCAATAAAAAACATCTATAAAATCGACAGGAGCCTGCACGAGCCGTTGCTGGGTGAGTATTCCGAAGAGCTGCTGGATATACAGTTCATGGCATTTGTTGAAGCGTGCCATGCGCTGGGAATGATGGTGATGATGGATTATGCTTTCAGAACAGCAGCTAGAGACAACGATCTGATCCTTTCCCATCCCGAATGGTTTTATTGGATCGACAAGAAATATGCGAAGACCATTACCACCCCTTCCATCGGGATTACAACAGAGCCCGTGCAGGTTAATGATCAAACCTTTTCTGCACTGTATCATTCAGAGGGGCTGAAGGATTATCTGGGGAAGTTTGTGCACAATCCAAAGAAGACCAATGCAAAAAAGTGGGAAAGCCTTGTTGCAAGACATCGGAAAACCGGTGAAAACATTCTTGATCTGATCGAACAAGAATTCAATATGACCACAGTACCTGGCTTTTCGGATGTCTTGAATGATAATCAACCGAAGTGGACGGATGTTACCTATTTCAGGTTTTATTTCGATGTGAATGAGAAAGCTGCCAGATATGTAGATGCCCATCAGGCGCCATATATCATGCAGGATGGTGTGAAACTGAAGCTTTATCCCGGAACCCAACCCAATACCGGGCTGTATGATTACATATCAGGGGTTATCCCGTACTACAGGGACAAATACGGAGTTGATGGCGCCAGGCTGGATATGGGGCATGCGCTCCCGCAGGATTTGAGCAGAGAGATTATAACCCGTGCGATGAACGGGGATAAGTATTTTTTGTTCTGGTCGGAGGAGTTCGATCCCGAAAAAGCAGTCGCAGCTAAAGAAGAAGGCTTTCATTTTATCACAGGAGAGGTTTGGGGGATATACAAGGAGCTTGAGAAGCCCGGGTTCAACAAAAAATTGCTGGGTCAATGCCTGCTGAAATCGGAACTGCCGGTAGTCGCTACCCTCGAAACACCTGATACGCCAAGGGCAGCATGGGTGCATCGTGATAAGAGAAAATTGGAACAGCTGATTCTATTGAATTGTTTTTTGCCCAATTCAGTGCAGTTTTTAACCAATGGGTTTGAAGTGATGGAAAAACAGCCGATGAACCTTGGGCTGGATAACTCCGAAAAGGGCAGGTATGTTTTAAACCCGGATGACCCAATGTATGGAAAGCTGGCGTTCTTTGATCCGTACCGCTTACACTGGACAAATGAAGACCGGGTATGGATGTGTGAGCAACTTAACCGTGCTGCGTGGATACGCAAACGATACCTTGACCTGCTGGCGGCTCGGGAAAATTTTATAGAGAAAACCCTGTGCCAAGATGAAGAACTAACCTTACTCTACTATTTTCATGAAATGTCAGGACGGGGTGTTTTTTTACTGGCTAACCGTAACTTTAGGGCAAGTGTCAGGTTCAGGCCAATAGATTGTTTTCAGCAGGAAGCCAAAAAACTCAGGGTAAATCTCGTTTTCAGGGATAGCCAATGGATTGCTTCCATAGATCAAGAAAACATCAGCAGGCAAACAAATGCTGTTATCAATGAAGGAGATGAGGGCTACGGGTTCTTTACCTGGGGAAGGGAACTGAAGCCGGGAGAAGTCATCATCGGGGAGGTATTTTATGATGAAGAAGAAAGATAGATTACCGCTGGTTGCCTATTTTTGTATGGAATATGGTCTGGATGAGGATTTCAGAATTTATTCCGGAGGATTGGGCATTCTGGCGGGAGATATTTTGAAAGCAGCTAAAGATGGAAATTATCCGATGGTTGGTGTAGGCATTCTGTGGCGACAGGGCTATGTATCGCAAAAGGTGGATGCGGATGGGAAGCTTTTGGACATATTTTCAGACTACCACTACGATTTTTTGGAGTATACAGGGGTTACAATAAAGGTTAAAATCAGGGGCAGACATGTTGGGGCGAAGGTATGGTGCTGCAAGAAATTTGGCAATGTACCGTTGTATCTGCTGGATACAAACATTCCGAAAAACCAGGACGCTTTATTGACAGGACAGCTTTATGGCTGGTTCTCAGAGGAACGGGTGGCGCAGGAAATGCTGCTGGGTGTAGGCGGTCTGAAAGCCTTAAAGGCGCTGGGAATAAAGCCGGATGTATATCATTTCAACGATAGTCACCCGGTTCCTGCGGGCCTGGAACTTATCCGACAGAAAATGGACGAGGATGAATTACCCTTCGAAAAGGCCTGGGAGACGACCAGAAACCAGATAGTATTTACAACACACACACCCGTTGTTGCCGGTAATGAAGCCCATGACCACGGCCTTTTGCAATATATGGGTGCGTATAACGGCCTGACGCACAGCCAAATGCTCCAGCTTGGAGGAGACCCATTCAGTATGACTGTAGCTGGTTTAAGGCTTTCCAGGGTTGCCAATGCGGTTTCAAAGCTACATAAAAAAACTGCCAACAGAATGTGGAAAGGGGTTTCCGGTGCGGCGCGGATCATTTCGGTGACAAATGGGGTACACAACGGCACTTGGCAGGACGAAAAGATCATTCAGGCGTACCGGGAAAAGACCGGCCTGCTGGAAGCCCATCAGGTATTGAAACGAGCCATGATGAACGAGGTGAAAAAGCGAAATGGAGTAGATCTTGATGAAAATATCCTCACGCTGGGCTTTGCACGCAGAGCAGCGCCATACAAGCGAAGTGCCCTGATCTTTACAGATGAAGAGATTGTAAAGCAATTGTTCCATCAGAGAAAACTTCAAATTATTTTCTCCGGCAAAGCCCATCCGAATGATCTGGAAGGGAAGGAGATCGTAGCGAAGCTTTTCCGAATGGCCAAAAAGTACCCTGAAAATGTCGTGTTTCTCCAGGATTATGATATGGCAATCGGACGGATGATGACCAGAGGGTGTGATGTGTGGCTGAATAATCCGATAAGACCAATGGAAGCAAGTGGAACATCGGGGATGAAAGCCGCCATGAACGGTGTTCTGAATCTGGGTGTCCTTGACGGATGGTGGCCTGAAGGGTGCGTCCATGGGGTTAACGGATGGCAGTTTGGGGATGGATATGAGGGAGAGGACTGTGACACGACGGATGCGGAGGCGTTGTATAAGGTGCTGATGAAAGAGGTAATCCCCACTTTTTATGATGATAAAAAGAAATGGGAAAAGATGATGGCAAAAAGCATTGAAATGTCGCAGTACACGTTTTCCGCGGCAAGGATGGTCAAAGAATATTATCAAAAGATATACAATCCATAGTAAACCAGAGGGGCCGCTTCCTCTGGTTTTTTACATCGTCAAAGGCATTCAAACCTATTGCCGTTCTTCAGAAATTGTGTAACAATATATAGTAAAGTTGAAAAGACGGGGAGGATTTCTATGGATATGCATACTGTGCCAGTGAACGATTTTATGAAACAGCTGTCATCAAAAGCGCCTGTTCCAGGCGGTGGTGGTGCTAGTGCACTTATTGGTGCGGTTGGTGTCTCTCTGTGCTCCATGGTCGCGAACCTAACCTCTGGAAAGAAGAAATATGCCGAATATCAACATGATCTGGAAATGATCCTATCCAGGACACAGGAATCGATAGATCGACTGCTGAAACTGATCGACAAAGATGCTGAAGTGTTTGAGCCCCTATCTGCAGCATATGGTATTCCAAAGGAAGATCCGAACCGGGATGCTGTTCTGGAACAAGCTCTTGTTGCCGCTTGTTCTGTTCCGATGGAGATCTTGAAGGAGGTTTCAGAAATTCTTGATGTTATCGTTCAGCTTATGGTGAAAGGCACAAGACTTGCTATCAGTGATGTGGGAGTAGCGGCATCTGCGTTGAGGTGTGCAATGGAAAGCGCGATCTTGAATATCTATATCAACACGAAACTGATGCGGGATCGCGAATATGCCCAAAAGACGAATATGGAAGCGCAAAGAATACTGAGTGCCGGGGTTAAAACCTGTGAGCAGGTATACCGGCAGGTATCGGACGGGCTTATGGGTTAATCCGTGCAACAAGTCTTACGATTACAGGAATGGAGGGTATTATGCAGGAATTAAGAGGAATGCCGGTTGTTAATAGTCTTGCGGAAAAGTTTAAAAGTGATATCGAGAGGCTGAAAGGCGAGGGGATTGTACCCAAGCTGACGGTGGTACGGGTTGGTGAACAAGCCGATGATCTGGCATATGAAAAGGGTATCATGAAAAGGTTTTCTACTGTTTCGGCCATTGCAGAGGTTATTGCGCTTCCGGTGGATGTTTCACAGGAAGAGCTTGAACAAACCATTCTCAACCTAAATGAAGATACGAGCGTTCATGGCATTCTGCTTTTCAGGCCCTTACCGAAAAACCTGTCAGAGGACAGGATCAAATCGATTATTGCGGAGGGTAAGGACGTCGATGGCATGGGGATCAATAATATTGCTCATGTGTTCTCCGGAAATAAAATCGGTTTTCCGCCATGTACGCCCCAGGCAGTTATTGAACTTTTGGATTTTTATGGGATCGACCTGACCGGTAAGAAAGTAACCGTTGTCGGACGCAGCATGGTTACAGGGAAGCCTCTTTCAATGCTATTACTGGGGAAAAACGCCACGGTTACGATTTGTCATACCCGAACGAAGAATTTGTCCGAAGAATGTAAAAAAGCAGACATCCTGATAGCCTGTGCCGGCGTTGCAAAAATGGTGAAGGAAAGCTTTGTTCATCCAGAGCAAATTGTTGTTGATGTGGGCATAAATATGGATAATGGAAAGCTGTGTGGCGATGTTGATTATGATGCGGTTGCCGGAATAGTTAAGGCCATTACGCCGGTGCCGGGTGGCGTCGGGACTGTAACCACCTCTGTTCTACTAAAGCATACCATTCAAAGTGCGATGCGAAAGTAAGCCATCGCAATAACCCGGAAGAGCGGGAAAAGGAGTTGTCATTTATGACCAGCGAGAAATTGAAAGAGATCCGGAATAACCTTGCCATGCTTCCGATGCTTCGAAATAGGGCTGAAGCGCTGCGTATCAAGCTTAAAGAAGCGGAGGATATTGTTAAGGCAAAGCTGGAATCTTATGAAAAAGAAAAAATGGATGTAGAGAATTTGAAGAACAACACCTTATCCTCAACGATACTGAAGCTGCTTGGGAAATATGAAGGAAAGCTGGAAAAGGAATCCCAGGAAATCATTCAGGCGAAAATTGAATATGATAGGGTGAGCGACAGGGTAAAAGAACTTCGCCTTGAACTGGATGAAATAAATGACAGAATATGCAACCTGAAGGTGGATCAACGAACCTATGAGTCCGAGTTAAAAAGACGTGAGCAGTTGATCATGCAACAGATGAATGATGAGGTTTCTGCACAGTACAGGAGCCTTGAAGAAGAAAGGGAAAGGCTTGAGAGCCAGCTTGTTGAAGTACAGGAAGCAATCCGTGCAGGCTCAAGAGTTAAAAGCACTGCACGAAGTGTCATGCAGCACCTGGAAAGTGCTGAAAGCTGGGCAACCTACGATGTATGGTTTAAGGGAGGCATTATAAGCCACATGTCAAAATACAACCATATCGATAATGCTGAATCCGATTTTAACCGGTTATCCTCCCAGCTGAAGGATTTCAAAAAAGAGCTTTCGGATATCGATATACCGGAGATTCCCGGAATAGGAGGTATAGATTCGACGACAAGAGTTTTGGATTTTTGGTTTGATAATATTTTTACCGATTTGAGAGTCCGCGATCAAATCCGAAACGACTCGGAGCAAATACGGAAAATATACGGAAATGTTGATAGAGCAATATCCAAAATTGAGAGCAGAAAGTCAGAAATCCATCGGATACTGGATGCCCTTGAATACAAAAAGAATGAGCTCATCATTTCATCGCAGCCCTAAGGCTTACGATGGTAATATCATCGTTTGGTTTTTGTTGGACGAGTTCATTTTTGTTGCTTGCGGTTTTCATTCAATTATTATAACATGATGAAAAGGCTTATTCCATCCGATGCAGCTGAAAATGATGGAACTAAGGGGGAAATAATGGAGACAGAGAAAAAAATTGCGGTACTGATTGATGCTGACAATGTTTCAGAAAAATATATCAAGTATATTTTTGACGAGATTACCAATCATGGAATCCCTACCTATAAAAGAATCTATGGGGACTGGACAAAACCTCAGCTTACATCCTGGAAAAATGTGCTGCTGAATTACTCCATCACCCCCATACAGCAATATAGCTATACGACTGGCAAGAATTCAACGGATTCAGCGCTGATCATCGATGCCATGGATATTCTATACTCAAAGAACGTGGATGGTTTCTGTATCGTATCCAGTGACAGTGATTTTACCAGGCTTGCAGCCCGGTTACGGGAAGCCGGCATGTATGTGGTTGGCATGGGGGAAAAGAAGACACCAACCCCCTTTATCTCGGCGTGCGAAAAGTTCAAATATCTGGAGGTTCTGGCTTCTGTAAACGTCAAACCGATAGAGCATGTGAGTATGAAGGGCAAACAGGAAGAAACCAAGCCTGGTACATTGGGAATTGAAAAGCTGACTGAGGTAATTAAAACGATTATCACCGAGATATCTGACGAAGATGGGTGGGCTTTTCTGGGTGAGTTGGGCAGTATCCTGAATAAACGGTATCCGGATTTTGATACAAGAAACTACGGCTATGCAAAGCTTACGCCATTTGTCTCTTCTCTGAAACAGTTTGATATAAAAACCGTAAAAACAAGAAACCGGAGCATCAACTTGAAATATGTAAGGAACAGGCCCAATTAACTGTACATGTTTCAGTCGCAAAAGCATTTCATCGGGATTTCGTTCACAGTGCGGGAGAAATTTGCATGGAATTCTGCGAACAAGGATGTAAACATCTGTAATATTCTGCGTTTGATCAGACAATTTGTTTATCGCGGAAACACCTGCCTGGATAATAAAAAGAGGCTTGTGGATGAAGAAAACACATCGATGCTGAATATACTTTAGAATAGAATAACGGATTGTGTATAGTTCATAACTGAGGAGACCATATATGAAAACAATCGTCTTAACCGGCGGTGGAACATCTGGACATGTAAACCCCAACATAGCATTAATTCCCAAACTGAAGGAATGCGGGTACAACATTCACTATATTGGCTCAAAGAGCGGCATAGAGAAACGACTGATCGAACAGGAGAATGTCCCTTATCATGCGATACAGGCTGGAAAGCTGCGAAGATATCTGGATATGAAAAACCTCACCGATATCTTCAGGATCATGGGCGGGTTTTATCAGTCATTGGCGGTTTTGGGGAAAATAAAACCAGATGTGGTATTCAGCAAGGGAGGCTTTGTATCCTGCCCTGTTGTGTGGGCGGCCTGGATTAGAAGAATACCGGTTATCATTCATGAATCGGATATCACACCGGGTCTGACGAATAAATTGTCGGCCCCCTTCGCGAAAAAGATATGTTATACATTTCCCGAATCAAAGAAACACTTTGGCATCGATAAGGCCTGCCTCACCGGTCTTCCGGTACGGTCGGCGATCACCTCTGGAGATCGGCTGAATGGGTATAAACTTTGTGGTTTTTCCAGTACAAAACCGGTATTGATGGTTATCGGAGGCAGCCAGGGCTCTGAAAATATCAACAGAGCAGTGCGTGAGGCATTGCAGGAGCTGCTTGAAATTTTTCAGATATGCCATATTTGTGGTCAAGGAAATGTTAACCAGGAATTCGAAGGAATTAAAGGGTACAGGCAGTTTGAATATGTTAACCATGAACTTCCGGATCTGTTTGCAAGCTGTGATATAATCGTATCCAGAGCAGGTGCTACGACTTTGTTTGAGATCCTTGCGCTGAAGAAACCCGCACTGCTTGTTCCCCTGTCCAAAAATGTCAGCCGCGGAGATCAGATATTAAACGCCGAATCTTTTCAAAGGCGTGGATATAGTGAGGTGCTGTTCGAAGAGAACCTTTCAAAGGACGTTCTTATCGAAAAGTTATCCCAATTGTACCGGAACAGAAACCAATACACCGTTGCGATGCAGGAAAACTCCTCACAAAATGCCATAGACAGAGTTGTTCAGTTGATTCAGAAAGAAACTGAAGGCAATGCCTAGGGTTGTGTCAATCCAAACAAGGCCCAGGCATATTCAGTAAGATGCGTCTGGAATACAATAGTTTAAAGTTCATCCCAAAAGGGATCTCTTCATATTTTTGACGTTAATTTTTTACTATATACCATATCAAGGAAAAACATAGCATAAATATTTCCATCACATTCTTAAATCTGTCCAGAGTAAAATTTGTAAAGATCCTCTATGATTAGGTAGTAACAGCGTTAGAAAGTCATGCTGTTAATCGATCTAATTATTAAAAGGAGGGTTTTTTATGAAGAGGTCTTTATCGATTCTTGTAGCAGTGGTTATGCTGTTGTCTGTGGTTCTTATGGGTTGTACGCTGCCATCTGGCGGTGGTCCCGCCACCGGTGGTGGAGAGCTTATCGGTGTTGCGATGCCCACCAAATCCTTGCAGCGCTGGAACCAGGACGGTGAAAACATGCAGAAACTGCTGGAAAAGGCTGGGTACACTGTAGACCTGCAATATGCAGAAGATAGCGTTGATACGCAGTTAACACAAATTGAGAATATGATCACAAAGGGAGCGAAGGTTCTGGTTATTGCCTCCATCGACGGCGAATCTCTTGGTGGAGTTCTTGAAGAGGCAGCAGCAGAAGGTATTAAGGTCATTGCTTATGACCGTCTGATTAAGGGAACACCTCATGTTGACTATTATGCGACCTTTGACAACTACAAAGTTGGTGTAATTCAAGGGCAGTATATCATTGATACATTGAAGCTTGCCGAAGGAGAAAAAGGGCCATTCACCATGGAAGTATTCGGCGGTTCCCCGGATGACAACAATGCTTATTACTTTAATGGTGGTGCGATGGATACCTTAAAGCCCTATATTGACAGTGGCGTATTGGTTATCAAGTCGGGCCAGACAGACATGGAACAGATTGCAATTTCGGGCTGGAAATCTGAGGGTTCTCAGGCCAGAATGGATAACCTCCTGACTGCATTTTATTCTGATGAAAACATCGATGTCGTTCTTTCCCCGAATGACAGTCTTGCACAGGGTATCGTGGCATCTCTGAAAGCAGCAGGCTATGGCACTGCCTCTAAACCGTATCCGATTCTCACCGGTCAGGATTGTGACATTACAAACGTAAAACATATGATCGCAGGCGAGCAGTCCATGTCTGTATTCAAGGATACCAGAACACTTGCAGAAAAGGTTGTAGGAATGGTTGAAGCAATTATGAAGGGAACCGAACCCGAGATAAACGATACCGAGACCTATGACAATGGCAAAAAAGTGGTTCCGTCCTATCTGTGTGATCCTGTATTCGCAGATGTAAACAACTACAAAGAATTACTGATCGATACCGGATATTACGAAGAAGCCCAGTTAAAGTAATAGAGTTTCCTGAAAGCATACTGTAATGGAGTTCAGTGCTCCATTACAGTATGCAGGTTTACAGGAACATGAGCATCATACAGGAATGGAGCATTACTATGTCGGAATATATTCTTGAAATGAAAAACATCACGAAAACATTCCCGGGGGTTAAAGCGCTTGACAATGTTAACCTGAAGGTGAAAGAGGGGCAGATTCATGCGCTTGTTGGTGAAAACGGGGCAGGCAAGTCTACCCTGATGAACGTATTAAGCGGGGTTTACCCGTATGGCACCTATCAAGGGGATATTTACTTCAACGGCAAAAAATGTGTGTTCAGAAATATTCGGGAAAGCGAGAGAGTCGGCATTGCCATCATACACCAGGAACTGGCACTTAATCCGTATATGACAATAGCAGAGAACATATACCTGGGAAATGAACGAGCGAAAAACGGAATCATTAACTGGGACTTAACCAACCATCAAGCAGCGAAACTCATCCAAAGGGTAGGGTTACGGGAAAAACATACGGCGCTGATCAAGGATATCGGGGTTGGAAAACAACAGCTTGTTGAGATTGCCAAGGCATTATCCAAGCAAGTTAAACTTCTCATTCTTGATGAACCTACCGCCGCTTTGAACGATGAAGATTCAAACAATTTGCTAAACCTACTGGTTGAGCTGAATCAAAAACAGGGAATTACCTGTATTATCATTTCTCACAAAATCCATGAGGTTACCAAAATAGCAGAAGAAATAACCGTATTACGGGATGGAGCCCTGATTGAAACCCTCGTTAAGGGAAGGGATGAAATCACAGAGAACCGAATTATTAAGGGGATGGTGGGCAGAGAACTTGTAAACCGGTTCCCGGCAAGAACGCCTAAAATCGGTGATATCGGGTTTGAAGTAAAAAACTGGGTTGTTTACAACCCTCTTGATGAAGAAAAAATGGTGATTAAGAATGTCAGTATGAATGTTAGAAAAGGCGAGGTTGTAGGTATTGCAGGTTTAATGGGCGCTGGAAGAACTGAATTATGCATGAGCCTTTTCGGAAGAGCATATGGAAAAAAGATCAGCGGAAAACTGATTAAGGATGGAAGGGAACTGAGACTGAAAACAATCCGTGAAGCGATAGAGAACGGTTTGGCCTATGTTACCGAAGACAGAAAAACAGCAGGGCTGATCCTGATCGATGACATAAGAAGAAACATTACACTTTCAAGACTGGATAAAATCAGCAATAACAATGTGATCGATGATAATGTGGAGATCAGGGCTGCAGAAGAGCAAAGCAAGCTGTTAACCATTAAATCTTCCGGAATTTATCAAAAAGCGGGAACCCTTTCCGGAGGGAACCAACAAAAGGTTGTTTTGAGCAAGTGGATATTTTCCGAGCCGGATGTTCTGTTTCTGGATGAACCTACACGAGGCATTGATGTAGGTGCAAAGTATGAAATTTATACGATCATAAACCAGCTTGCTGAGCAAGGGAAATGCGTTGTAGTAGTTTCTTCGGAATTGCCTGAGATTCTGGGCATCTGCGACAGAATTTATATCATGAATGAGGGAAGAATTGTCGGAGAAATGGATAAAGAAACGGCCAACCAGGAGAGTATTATGAAGTGTATCTTAAAATCCTCCCAGAATGGTTCAGAATCAGCTTCATAATAAAGATGTTCATTTCCAGGTAAGCACGCTTAATTTATGGTTTTCTTATTTCAAAGAGAAAAACAGACTCATTTGCAACCTGTGTATCAGGCATTCTACGAAGGAGGTCATCAATAAAGCGAGGCTTTGGGTTTTATATAAATGCAGCAAGTCGGACCCGCCACAAATTGAAGTGGGGGTATTGATACTTCGAACGATTTATCAGTAGAGGGAAGGATGCAATATGGATAAGTTTAAAGAGAAATTGAGACAGTATGGAATGTTGATTGCATTAGTGGTCATCATGATCATTTTTCAGATATTAACAGGGGGGTTATTCAAAGGAATTCTGTTGCGGCCCATCAATGTATCTCGATTGATTCAGCAGCAGGGCTACATATTAATTCTTTCCATTGGAATGGTGTTCTGTATATTAACGGGCGGAAATATCGACCTTTCTGTTGGATCCATTGTAGCGATGGTTAGTGCGTCTTCAGCGTTGTTCAGCGTGTTCCTTGGAATTCCCGTGGTTATTTCCATTTTCCTGGGGCTGGGGTTAGGGCTGCTGGCCGGAATGTGGCAGGGCTTCTTTATCGCTTATGTAAAAATTCCCGCTTTTATCTGTACACTTGCCGGTATGTTGATTTTCAGGGGTATAAACAACATCATTCTGAACGGGAAGACGATTATGCTGCCCCAACTATATGTGACCATCGCCTCTGGTGTTATTCCTGATATCTTCGGGAGTGGAGACGGATTGCATGTAACCACCGTTATCATTGGTTTGATATGTGCCGCGATTTATGTTGCGAGGGCAATATCCACCCGAAACAGAAAGAAAAGATATGATTTTGATGTGGGGTCTAATGGTTTCTTCATTGTGAAGACAATCCTTCTTGCCGGTATAATCATCCTGTTTGCCTTATGGCTTGCATTGGCCAATGGGCTGCAGTATGTTGTCATTCTGCTGATAGCATTGATTTTGTTTTATACCTTCATTACCAATAAGACCGTTGCAGGAAGACATGTGTATGCTTTGGGAGGAAACCCTAAAGCGGCAGCGCTTTCGGGTATCGATACCAAAAAGGTGATGTTCTGGGTATATGCCAACATGGGTTTGCTGGCTGGTTTGGCAGGGATCATTTTTGCAGGGCGCCTGAATTCAGCAGCACCGACCGCAGGCAAGGACTTCGAATTGGATGCCATCGCAGCCTGCTTTATCGGCGGAGCGTCTGCATCCGGTGGTGTGGGAACAATTATCGGAGCTATCATCGGTGGTTTTGTTATGGGTATCCTGAACAACGGTATGTCCATTATGGGAATTTCAACATTCTGGCAGTCCATCGTAAAAGGGTTGGTTTTGCTGGGCGCTGTAGCATTTGACGTTTTCACAAAATCCAAGGCCAAGGCAGCCTGATTGGATGATAATTAAGGATTGCACTTGTAAGTCATTGAGGGCGCTTTAGCGCCCTTTCCTTACAGCAGCGCACATATTGAGCTGTGATTATTCAGCAGAATACAAAGAGTACATCTCTTTGCTTTTTTTATATATACGATATGATTTTCATATAAAAAGGAGTATAATGGAAATAAAGCTGAACAAGCCTATAGGAAAAGCGCTTTGGAGATTGGGAACATAATCCTACGAATTGCAGTATGTCAATCTAAGGCTACCTTCATGATATAAAGGAGTAAAATCATGAAAAGTGACCACAAGAAGCTGATCCAGCTAATTGATAACAATGAGAAATTCAGCCTTTTTTTCAAGGTAATGATCATCATCTTGTTTCTGGTTCTTGTTTCAGCTTTCGCTGTTTCTATAACTTATTCCATGGTTATGGAAGAAAATTTTTATAGGAACAATAAAGTAAGCAAAGCGCAAACCGAATATAAGAAAGATTTTCTTGTGGTGATGTATCAGAACTCCAATGACTTCCTTTCCAGGTTCCAAAGGTCCATCATCGAAGAGGCTGAAAAGAAGAAAATCCGCATTGACTTTGTAAATGTTGAAAGTATCGGTGAAGCTATTGACGCCATCAACACAGCAGTCGCCGCCAAAGTGGACGGCATTATTGCCCAGGGGATATATGATGCAGACTATATACATGCAATTAATCAGGCCAAGGACAAAGGTATTGTCGTGCAGTTTGTTTATACCGATGCAAGAGGAACCGCCAGAGACTACTTTATAGGCTATAATCCATACGACCATGGAAAACTGGTAGCCCGCTGTGTCATCGATGAAATGCCCGGCAGGTTGTCCAATGTTGCCTTAATGGTGCACAGTGTTACCGATGTTGAGAAGGATGTAACCGGAAGCCTGACAATAGAGGGGTTTAAATCGGTAATCGACAAGCATCCGACTATCAAAATTGCGGATATTGTTCATACAAGCTATGATCTGTTCAGTGCCGAGGATGCGGCTTATGATATCCTGACACGTTATCCGGACATTGATGCGATTATCTGTACCAGCGAGAAGGATACCTTTGGTGTAGTACAGGTCATCATTGACATGAACAGGGTTGGCAAAACCAAGGTGATTGGTGCCGGTATATCGAAGGACATTTTGAAATACATTGAACTGGAAGTGATCGCAGCTTCCTTCGACATGAACCCTGAAATCATGGGCGAAAAATCATTGAACATCATGCTGGGGGAAAAAGCAGCCAGTGATTTTGCTGAAATTCCAATTACAACGGTAAAAGCTGACAATGTTCACTTCTTCAACAAATAAGAGCTGTTAAATATAATGTGGCCTGTGAAAAATGTATTGCATTCCTTATAGACCACAGCCGGGTTTGTAATACGACAAGAGTATCCTGGATCAAAAAATGGAAGTGATATTCTGTGTTCTGCTCGAGGGGAATCATGAAATGGAAACAAAAGATTAAACTGAATACGATCCGAAAAAGAATGCTGTTTTATTTTCTGTTGTCCATCCTTCTGGTCAGCTTTGTCAGTGTATACCTGTCGGTCAATTCCAATTCTTTTTTCAGAAAAATAGATGCCATGTTCAACGCAAGCAAAAGCCTGGAGGATATGCAGAATTATCTGATTGAGGCAGAAAGAAATCTGGTCCTTTTCATTCAGACCAAGGATTCTGACAGCAAAAATCGCTACCAGCTGAACATGGATCAGTTGCATGAACTTGCAGGAAGGATTGGTGAAACCTTATTGGCTGATTACGACTACTCCGACCGGCTGATAAACCTGATTGAGACCTTTTCTCAGAACGCGGCTGAAGCCATAGAAGCAAAACAAGGCCGGGATGCCAACGCAATAAGGGAAAAATACATTGAGGTTCATCAAACCGGAAAGTATATCCTGGAAGAAATACAGGAACTGAATTTGCAGCAGTTGAAACGGAACACGGAATATTATGCCGCACTGTCCAGAAACAATATCATCGTGGAGAAGGCGAACCTTGTCATGATCATTGATATCCTTGTCCTGTCCTGCATCATCATTTTCTACATAACATACAGGATGACCGATCCGATTATGAAGCTTTCCCATTCCGCAGAGGAGATTTCGAAAGGGAATTTTGATGTGGATGAAGTTATTGTCGCAAGCGATGACGAAATCAAGGTCATGGCTGAAGCCTTCAACAAAATGAAAGCCAGCGTGCACAATTATATTGAAGCATTGCACAGCAAAGCAGAAATTGAGTCAAGGCTGATGGAAAAGGAAGTGCAGAACCTGAAAATGCAGACCCTTTTAAACAAAGCAGAATTACAGTCCCTCCAGTCTCAGATCAACCCGCATTTTTTATTTAATACGTTAAACGCAGGTGTTCAGCTTGCAATGATGGAAGATGCCGACAAAACCTCCTGTTTTCTCGAGAATCTTGCTGCCGTATTCCGTTACAATGTCAGGCGGCTGGATACTGAAGTTACGCTGTATGAAGAGATGCATAATGTCAAGGCATATATCGATCTGATGAAGGTGCGGTTTGGGGACATGATACAGTTCGGTGTGGAAATAGAAGACGAAGATATACTTCAGATATCCGTACCACCACTTATTCTTCAGCCAATCGTTGAAAATGCATGTATTCACGGGATTGGAGAAAAAGAAGAAGGGGGCAGTATTGTCATCCATATTTTCCGGGAAGGTGACCACAACCTGATTGAGGTTGTGGATAATGGCATGGGTATGAGCGAGGAAACCATTAACAGGATTCATCAGAAGGCTTTGGGGGAGGAAAGCTTTCCGGAAGAGGATCAAAAAGGCCATACTACAGGGATCGGCATTAACAATGTCATACAGCGCTTGCGAATACTGTATAAACGTGAGGATGTGATTCGAATTACCAGTATAGAGGGGGTAGGAACACGGGTGATTATCCGTATTCCTCAAAAGAGATAGATTCTGTATAATGATCCTTCCAGTGGGAATTTACTGTAGCGAATCCTGTAAATCAGGCTCAGGCTAAGTCTGAATCATACCGAGGGGGAGCGAAAAATACAAGGTGGGGGTTTTATGTATAAGCTTATGCTCGTTGACGATGAACAGATAGTCATTGACGCGGTTACACATATTATCAACAAAAACATCAAGAATGTAACGGTTGTAGCTAGCGCAAAAAACGGACGAGAGGCGATTGAAAAAGTAAAGGCGAACCATCCGGAGATCATTCTGATGGATATCCGTATGCCAGGAATAAATGGTATAGACGCCATTACAGAAATAAAAAGGCTCTATCCAGATATTCGTTTTGCCATTATATCGGCTTATGAGCAGTTCGAGTTCGCAAAACAGGCAATGGAACTCGGTGTGGAGCACTATATTCTAAAACCGATCAACAGAACGGCTCTGATAGAAACGATCCAGAAAATGATCCACCAAATACAGGAACAGACAGAGAAAAAAAGGAGGGAACTGGAAACCATAGAAAAACTGGAGAAGGTAATTCCCTATCTGGAGCAAGGGTTTATCTATTCCATCCTGCTAAATACCGAATTTGATGAAGAGCTTTTGAAATACATGGAGATATTGAATATGAACCAATCGGGTGGCTATATCATGATCATGCAATTCGGTGATGGAGAAAAGGCGGAGGCCCTTAGAAACAGAATCGGTTCCAGTATCATTGGTCATGAGAACTATCCGTATCTGCGAGATATCTTCAAGTTTAAATGCAAATGTATTGTCGGGCCTGTTTTAATCAACAAAATCATTGTATATATCTCTTCAGAGTGGATTGAAAACGAGTATGAGTTCCGGCTGCAAACCATACAGCTTGCTGGAGATATACTAGAGAGTGTTCAGAAAAAAATGAATATGGAATGCTTTATCGGGATCGGCAGCTGTAAAAGAAATCATGAAATTATCATTTCATACAATGAGGCGGTCAAGGCCTTAAGGCTGAATCGTGGCGAACCAATTTCGCACATCTTCGATGTTTGTGGAACAGAGCAAAGGGATATCCATGATATCCATGAGACAGGGAATCTGATGTCCAAAATAGAAATGGGGAACGAAGAGGGTGCCGTCGCTGCCTTTTCCAAAGCAATCGATAAACTCCTGCGTATCCAGGGTATCAGCTTTGAACAAAGACGAAATTTCTTGATAGAGTATATGGTTATGGTTCACAGAAAAGCAATCGAAGCTGAGGTATGCGAAGATTCCTGTATGAAGTATGATGATTATATCCAGGAAATGCTGTA
>LSQX01209868.1_pt1 | contig 27610 bp, 23 predicted proteins | sample 654561 | NCBI WGS metagenome assembly LSQX01 (sample SAMN04489861, study PRJNA283612) | anaerobic digester metagenome | isolation source: 4 biogas reactors fed with cattle manure at either 37C or 55C with and... | place: Denmark: Kongens Lyngby | collected 2014
GTGCTAACGACCGGCTTGATTGCAAATGTCCATATTTCAACCCTTTAAGACTATTCGAGTGAAATATTATTTTCAAGATTTAAAGATTTACTAATTCTCTAAATTGAAGATTTTTGCGTTTTATATTATTATATTAGCTATTATATAAATAAGCACTCCTATATTTTATTTAAAGGGGGATAATAAAAGGCAACTGATATGAGTAAAATCAATTCTTTTTTTGATCCAAAAAGTGTTGCCCTGGTAGGAGCTTCCAATCGTCCGGGAGCAATCGGAAATATTGTGTTAGAAAACCTTATCATCGGTAAAGACAAACGTAATGTATATCCAATCAATCCCAAATACGAAACACTGCTCGATTTAAAGTGCTACCCTAACCTCACCAGCCTCCCTGAAGTACCCGAACTGGTAATTATTACCATTAACGCAGAAAACGTTCCCGCTATTGTAGAAAGCTGTGCTGAAATCGGAACCAAAGCTATTACTATTATTTCAGCCGGGTTTAAAGAAGCAGGAAAAGCCGGCAATGAACGACTCAACAAAATAATGGAGATATGCCATAATAACGGAATCCGTCTTATGGGGCCGAATTGCCTTGGTTCTATGCGCCCCTGTTCGGATTTCAGCGGTTCTTTTGCTCGTAAGATAACGAAATCCGGTAATATAGCATTCCTTTCCCAGAGCGGCGCGCTGGGTGCCGCTGTTCTGGACTGGGCAATCAGCAGAGAAATAGGCTTCAGCGCATTTGTTTCAGTTGGAAGTATGATGGATGTCGATTTCGGAGACCTGATTGACTATTTCGGGGATGACCCTGAAACAAAGAGTATCATCATTTATATGGAAACAATCGGTAATACTCTGGAAAGCGTAAAGAACTTTATGAGCGCTGCCCGTGGTTTTGCCCGCAGTAAACCGATTATTGTAATCAAGCCGGGTAAATTCCAGGAGAGTATTCAGGCAGCCAAGTCACACACCGGCGCACTTGTCGGTGATGACGCATATTACGATGCAGTCTTTAATCGAGCAGGCGTCGTTCGCGTTGATGAAGTATCCGACCTTTTCAGTTGTGCTGCAATCCTCGATTCCACCAAACTGCCCAAGGAACAAAATGTCGCCATAATTACCAATGCCGGCGGGCCTGCGGTTCTGGCAACGGATGCTCTGATTGCCAAAGAGGGAAAACTAAGTGTTATCTCTCCCGAAACTGAAAAGGCTTTGAATGAGGTACTTCCTACTTTCTGGAGCAAATCGAACCCGATAGATATACTGGGAGATGCCGATGCCGAGCGTTATACCAAAGCCATAGAAATCGCGCTTAAAGACCCCGGCATCAACGGTGTCGTAGTTATCTATACACCGCAAGGAGCTGCAAACGCCACAGACGTAGCAAAAGGCATTGTAAAAATCTCCAAGAAAAGCACCAAACCCATTTTAACAACTATGATGGGAAGTAAAGAGGTTGCAGGAGCAAGACAATTATTCTATGCCAACAAGGTTCCGACCTATGAATTCCCTGAAGAAGCTATGACCAGTTATCTTTATATGTACAAATATGCGAGAAATCTGGAAAGTCTTTATCAGGTTCCCGAGGATATTCCTTTTGACACCGGCATTGCTAAAAACCATTTGAAGACAATTATAAACAATGCCGTAAATAAAGGTGAGACTTTATTAAGCGAGGAAGACTCCAAAAAATTCCTCAACACCTATCGCATCGGTGTGAGTTTCCCCTTCTTTGCCAAAGATGTCGAACTGGCAGTAGCTACGGCAGATTCAGTAGGTTATCCGATAGTTATGAAAATACAATCACCCGATATCTCTCATAAATCCGATGTCGGGGGCGTAGCCTTAAACATTAAAACACCCCAGCAGCTTCAGCAAGCATATGCAAATATGATGGAAACCGTCAAACAGAACGCCCCTAAGGCAAAAATTGAAGGCGTTACTGTGCAGAAGATGGTCGGTAAATATGACTACGAACTTATTATCGGAAGTAAAAAAGACGTCACTCTGGGGCCTGTTATAATCTTCGGTCAGGGCGGCATTGAAGCGGAATATCACAAGGATATCGCAATCGGATTACCTCCTCTGAATCAGGTACTGGCAAGAAGACTGGTGGAGAGAACAAAATTATATTCAGCTTTATCCAAAGGTTTCAGAAGCAAGCCGCCGGTTGACCTGAAATTGATTGATGAGACCTTGATCAGAGTTTCCAATATGATAGTAGACTTCCCTGAAATAGCGGAGCTTGATATCAACCCGCTGGTTATAAGCGAGGATAAAGTTATTGCACTGGATGCTCGTATAGTTTTGGATGCAGAGGTTATAAAGAAAGGGATCCCTGAATCATCTCATCTTATTATTACACCCTATCCGACCCGCTATATACAAAGCTGGACCTGTCATGACGGAAAGCAGGTTTTACTGCGTCCGATTCGCCCGGAAGACGAGCCTCTGGAACATGCGCTGCTTAGCGGGCTATCTCCCCAATCTAAAAGTTTTAGATTTTTCCATCCTATCAATGAGTTTACCCATGATATGCTCAGTCGTTTCTGCAATATTGACTATGATAGAGAAATAGCAATGGTAGCTGAGTACAATGATTCCGGTAAAAAACGTCTGGTAGGAGTAAGCCGGTTAATAATTGAATCCGGGAAAGAACTTGGCGAATTTGCAACTGTTATAGCAGATGAATTTCAGGATATTTGGCTTGGGCATAAACTGACCGATATGTTAATCGGTATCGGGAGAGAAAAGAACCTTAAATCTATATACGGAATTATTCTTAAAGATAATATTAAGATGATCAACCTGGTGCGTAACCTTGGGTTCCGACTGGAAAATGTATCCGATAACGAATTAAAAGCTGTTATGGACCTATAAGATAACCAAATAATAGGATAGCAAAAAACACCCTCGCTTTTAGGCGAGGGTGTTTTTTTTTGATTAAATATCTATATTGTTAAGATGCCTGTCCCAGCTTAACCAGCTTTTCAAAGTTTTCCGGTTCGTTAACAGCCATATCAGCCAGCATCTTACGATTAATCTCTATTCCGGAAGTTTTTAATCCATTTATTAACTGGCTATAGGTTACACCATATGCTCTGCTTGCTGCATTGATACGCGTAATCCAGAGCTTTCTCATATCACCCTTACGGTCTTTGCGATGAATGTATGCATACCTTAATGAATGCATCATCGATTCATGCGCACGCTTGTAAAGAGAATGATAACTCGCCCTGTGGCCTTTGGTAAGCGCGAGTACCTTTTTATGTCTTTTATGTGCAGTTACACCTGTTTTTACTCTTGGCAAAGTATTACTCCTATCTAACTATACCCCGTAAGGGATAAGCCTTTTAATTCTTTTTTTATCACTTGGGTGCAGAGGAATAGTTTCATCGAACTGCATCTTGACTCTGCGAGATTTATTGCGGCGAAGATGGCTTTTCATGCCCTTGGTGCGCATAATCTTTCCACTACCCGTGATATGAAATCTGGTTTTTGCTCCCTTGTGTGTTTTAAGTTTTGGCATCTTCTTCCTGTTTTTCTTCTTCCTTTACTTTAGTTTTTACTGCCGATGGCTGCGGCACTAATATTAAATGTAATCTGGCCCCTTCTTTAATTGGCTGCCTCTCAATAGAGGCGATTTCTTTCAGGGAATCAGACATTTTTTCAAGCAACCGTAAACCCAATTCAGGATGAGCATTTTCACGTCCGCGAAACATTATGGTTAATTTAACCTTATCTCCACCCTCTAAAAGCCTTTTTGCTGCCCTGGCTTTCGCCTCGAAGTCATGTTCGCCGATTTTCGGGCGAAGCCTTACTTCTCTTAACAACGAAAGTTTTTGTGTCTTTTTGGTCTCTCTCTCTTTTCTGGTCTGTTGATACTTAAATTTACCATAATCCATCAGGCGGCAAACCGGCGGAACTGCCATCGGCGCTACTTCAACAAGGTCCAAACCCTGTTTTTTAGCAAACTCACGCGCCTGATATAAAGGCATTATTCCTAATTGTTCGCCCTTTTCGCCTACAAGACGGACTTCTTTACACTTAATCTTTTCGTTTACTCGTAACTCTTTAATTATGTCTTTATATCCCTCCTCAAGTAACAGATATACATAAGGACTATATCATAATAAAGCTATTTTTATCAAGTATTTTTTAATTCTCGGCTTTTTCTACGACTGCCTTTATAGCTATATTCAAAAAATCTTCAAATGGTATTCCGTTTTTTTGTTCCCCGTTTCTGAATCTCACCGAAACTGTACCATTATCGACTTCTTTATCACCTACAATCAACATATAAGGTATTTTTTGCGCTTGCGCCTGCCTGATTTTATTGTTAACAGTACCCTGCTGATAATCGGTTTCTACTCTCAGGTTCCTGCTCTTCAATTCGTTTTCCAGTTTTTTTGCGTAATCCTGATGTCGGTCGGCAATCGGTAGTATAGCTACCTGTACGGGAGAAAGCCAAACCGGGAACGCTCCGCCATAATGCTCGATGAGGCAAGCCATAAAGCGCTCCATACTGCCAAGTACAGTACGATGTACCATTGCAACCATATGCTCTTTGCCATCTTCACCGATATAGTTCACATCGAAGCGCTGCGGATTATTGAAATCGACTTGTATAGTCGGCCCCTGCCAGTCTCTTCCGACAGCATCTTCGAATTTTATATCTATTTTAGGTCCATAGAAAGCTCCCTCGCCCGGGTCAACTTTATAATCTATTTGACGTCTTTGGAGAGCCTTAGCCAGAATGCTTTCGGCTTCTTCCCAGATTTCAAGGCTTCCGGCATATTTCTCAGGCCTGGTCGAAAGTATTATCTTGTAATTGTCAAAACCAAATGAATCCATCATAAAGGATGCCAAATCAAGAACATCTACTACTTCATTTTCGAGCTGGTCAAAGCGGCAGAATATATGAGCATCATCCTGAGTAAAACCTCTTACTCGCGACAAGCCATGCAATACCCCAGAGCGCTCATAACGGTAAACCGTGCCAAGTTCCCCCCAACGAAGGGGTAACTCACGATAACTCCTTAATCGGCTCTTATAAATCAATATGTGATAAAGACAGTTCATAGGTTTAATTACATACTCTTCATCGTCTATTTCCATCGGGCTGAACATGTTTTCCCTATAGAACTCCCAGTGGCCGCTGGTTTTCCAGAGGTCTACTTTAGCAATGTGGGGCGTATATAAAATATCGTAACCACGTTTTATATGCTCGGCTTTCCAAAAGTCCTCTATAACACTACGTACCACAGAGCCCTTCGGATGCCAGCACACCAGACCGGGTCCGGATTCCTCATGCACGCTGAAAAGGTCCAGCTCCTTGCCAAGCTTCCTGTGGTCCCTTTTCGCCGCTTCTTCCATTTTTTTCAAATACTCGTCAAGTTCCGCATTTGAATTGAACGCTAATCCGTATATTCTCTGAAGCATTTGATTCTTTTCATCGCCGCGCCAATACGCACCTGCAATACTAGTTAATTTGAAGGCTTTAATTTTACCTGTAGAATCCACGTGAGGTCCCCGGCATAGATCTATAAAACCACCCTGCCGGTATATACTGACTTTTTCGTCTTCGATATCGTTAATCAACTCTAGTTTATATGGTTGAGATGAAAAAATATCGCGAGCCTCTTCCTTGGTTATTTCATCATGTAAAAAAGGTTGGTCTTTTGAAATTATGTTATTCATTTTATCGGTTATTACCGACAAATCGTCAGGAGTCAGAGGACGCGGCAATTCGAAATCGTAATAAAAACCGTTTTCAATAGCAGGCCCGATAGCAAATTTTGCAGCCGGAAATAGCGATAAAACGGCTTCCGCCATGATATGGGCTGCCGAATGGCGCACTTTTTCTATTTCATTATTCATTTCTTTTTCTTCTTTATCAATTTTATTGTTCATAATATATCAATCATACATCATTGAAATTTTTTATTAAATAAAAACCCCTCACTCAGATGAAGGAGTCGAGAGGTTTTTATCATTTCATGAACAATCATTATACCAGCCACCAGCTACAAAATCAATTATATTTACGTTTATCAACGACCGGCATAAATTGTTTTAATATTTATACTATACCTTTATAATCCGGCAGTTAATGCTACGGCAAGAAAAACAGAACCGAATACAATAGCCAAAATGATAACAATCATATATAACACAAACTCGGATTGCGTAAGTTTCTTGACTATCTTTTTTACCAGCGCTTCTTCTGCCTTTGCCATTGCTTCATCTGCTGCCCTTTGAGCAGCTAAGGCAATTTCTTCTGCTCGTGACACCGCTTCTCTGGCTGCTTTATCCGTTTCCTCCGCTTTTATCCTTGCTATATCCGCTGCTTTAGAACTGGCAGTTTGAGAAGCTCTCTGCGCCTCTTCTGCTTTGGCAAATGCCTGCGCTACAGCCGATGCGATTGCTGCAGCCAATGCTTTATCAGATTCAATGTCCGCTCTTTCTGCTTTTTGGGCAATATCCTCTGCTAATTTAGAAGCGGCATCAGCTGCTTCATTGGCATCTCTCCCCGCTTGAGCGGTGCTTTCAGCTGATTCACCCGAAACCTGTGTAGCAGCTTCCAACGCTTCTCTACCTGCTATCCCGGCGACTTCCCCTTTCCTGGCTACTTCCTGCGCCAAACGTGCCGCGGTCAAAGCAGCTTTTTTAGCCTCCCTGCCGGCTTCATCAGCTTTTCTGGCTGATTCTATAGTACCTTTTTCCTCAGCTTCAGCAGCCGCCTTCTGTGCAAGTGCCAGTTTTTCATCGGCAATTATAGATGCCGCTTTGGCATCTTCAATAGAACTTAAAGCAGAATCTTTGGCTGCAATTGCCGCTTCCCTGGCTCTTGCAGCTGCCTGTTCGGCAAGAGCATTTAACGCAGCCGCTAAAGCCGCATCACCGGCTGAATCAGCATGTTCAGCCTTCTTATTAGTTTCGTCAACTGTTTTTAATGCCTTTGTGGCAGCATCTTTAGCATCTTTACCGGATTCATCGATTCTATCGGCTAAAACTCCGGATATTCTGGTAGCTGCAATGATAGCCGAATCTCCTGCAATATCCGCCAATTCACCCTTTCTGGCTGTCTCGTCTGCCAACCTGAATGCAGCAGCTGCAGCTTTCTTTGCTTCTCTTCCGGCATCATCCGCCTTCTTTGCCGATTCCGCATCCTTGTTATTATTCGCTTCCTCAGTGGCTTTTTCAGCCAGTTTAGCTGAACTTGAAGCCTGTTTTGCTGCTGCAAGCGATGCTTCAATCGAACGTTCAACCGCTTCTCTGGCAAGTATAGCCGCATCTTCTGCTCTAATAGCCGCTTCTTCAGCCGCTTTTAATGCCGATTGTGACACTTCCTCTGCAGCGCGTGCTACTTCATCGGATTTTGCGGTGGCCTCTTCGGCAGCATACTGCGCTGCACGAGCTATATCCTCTGCCTTCAGGGCAGCTTCTTCCGCCCTGGCGGCCGCCTCTTCTGCTGCCATGCTGGCAGCATCAGCTGCTTCCTTTGCCTTTTTCTCCGCATTTTCAGCTTCCGCAATGGCTGTATTAGCTATCTGTTCCGCTCTTGCCGCCGCCTCTCCGGCTGCAGTCGTTGCTTTCTGAGCCGCCGTTTCACCGGCTTTACGGGCTTCCTCAGCTCTTTTCTCCGCTTCTCCCGAAGCCTTCGTGGCTAATACAGCAGCATCATTTGCCTTTTTGGAAGCATCCTCCGCTCGTCTGGCAGCATCAATAGCGGCTTTAATATTGGCTTCCATTTCATCCAGAATAACCGGGAGTGGTTTAGTTAGAATTTTGGGGGGAGGGGGAAGTTCTTCAGTCTGTACAGTTTTTTCTTTCAGTCCATCGCCGCGCATGCTTGCCTCCTTTGATTACTCCATATTAATTATATAAAACACTCCGCTAATAAGGGAGTTTAATAATTACAAAGGATGCAATATTTAGCTGGAGACTGAATATATTACAACAATGAGGTTACACCAATTAATAGGCTATGTCAATACTTTTTATATCTGAAATCTCTATTATTTACCGAAATGGGAGTAATGTTTCCCACCGAAGATGTATTTGGTGGGGAAGGGGGGATTTGAACCCCCACGCCTTGCGGCACAAGATCCTAAGTCTTGCTCGTCTGCCAATTCCGACACTTCCCCTTGAATAAGGTCATTATTGAGGTTTAAGCATTTTATCACTGTGTAAGAGATAGCTCAAGCCGATTTTCTGACTTCCATTTTTAATATACAGTATAAAAACAGAGGAGATAAACGATATCTCCCCTGTTATCCCTAATTCGTTTTCATACTTAATTTATAACATGTGTTTTTGTCCGCAATGCGGACACTGAATACTCTTTTCACTAAAATGCGGCGGAATCCTTAATTTAGTTCCGCAAGGGCACTCTATAGTCTTATAATCACTCAACTTCCACATTACGTCCGAAGTCTCACGTGTTCTCTCAAGCCTTCCCGGGTCATCCGCCGTGGAAGCTCTTGAAACCGTTTGCGAGGAATCCCCTGCCAAAGACATAGCAGATGCCGGAATGACACTGCCCTTGCCCTTGTGTACCTGTTTGTATGCTGTTTCATAATCGATATAAGAAGCGCCCCCGCCCATTGCGCGAAGTATACGAATTCTTTCTGAAATAGGCGGATGAGTACTGCTTAAATCGGTTGCCGCCCTTCCCTTCTTTCGAAAAGGATTTACTATATACATCGGGGCAGTTGCCTGATTAGCAGATTTTAATTGACCGCTCGATGCACCCAGCTTCTCCAGTGCGGAAGCCAGCCCTTCCGGATATCTGGTATACATCGCCGCAGAGGCATCAGCCAAATACTCCCTCTTTCTCGATATGGCAAAATATATCAGCTGTGCAAAAATAGGAGCCAGTATCATTAAAAGAAGAGCTACTATCATTATTATTCCCTGGGCAGCCCCTCCGGATGAAGAATCACGACGCGAACCTCCACCTCCAAAAATCATGATACGCGAACCGTACCACGATAACATTACAATCGCACCTAACAACACGCTGGTCATTGCCATCAATAAAACATCTCTGTTTTTTATATGTGATATTTCGTGCGCCATAACACCCTGCAGCTCATCCCGGTTTAACTGTTGCAGTAAACCGGAAGTTATGGCTACAGCTGCCTTATTCGGGTCGCGCCCGGTGGCAAAAGCGTTTAGTGAAGGGTCATCTATTATGTATATGTCCGGAGTCTTGGGCAAACCGGAGGCAATACGCATTTCTTCAACGATATTATAGAGGCGCGGATGGTCATCATGTTTGATTTTTTTTGCGCCGGCAGAAGCCAAGAGAATACTATCCCCCTGAAAATATCCCACAAGCGTCATTATCAACCATAATGCAATGGCAATCAGCAAGCCTCCTATTCCGCTATCGAAAAAATACAATCCCAGAAAATAGCCGATTACGAATAGCAAGGCACCCATACCAATAACCAGAACCGCCGACCTTATCTGGTTGGACCTAATTTGTTCCCACATATTGCGTTATATTCCTTTAACTAAAACTGACCTTGGGAGCCTCTCTCTCATTTGCGGCTGTAACTTCAAAGAACTCACCGGTCTTAAAACCACTCATTCCTGCAACAATATTGGAAGGGAACATCTGTATTTTATTGTTATAATTTAGAACCGAATCGTTGTAAAACTGACGCGAAAAGCTGATTTTATTTTCAGTTGACGCCAATTCTTCCTGCAAAGCAAGGAAATTCTGATTCGCTTTTAAATCCGGATAATTTTCGGCAACAGCCAGTAACCTGCTCAATGCAGAGCTAAGTTCTCCTTCAGCCTTTGAACGAGCTGCAGCTCCGCTGTCGGATATTTTTTGAGCCAGATTTCTGGCATTGGTCACCGCTTCCAGAGTTTCTCTTTCATGCTTCATATAACCTTTAACCGTTTCCATAAGGTTTGGTATAAGGTCATATCTTCTCTTTAACTGAACGTCGATCTGAGCCCAGGCATTCTTAACCTGATTGCGTAAGCGGACCAAACCGTTGTATGTAAAAACATAAAATAGCAACAATAAAACTACGATTCCCAGTAAAACCCAAAGTACAATTTCCAAGAAACACCTCCTAATTTAGTTCCCGCTTCTGCGGAATACTAGCAAACTTCCCTATATACGGAAGACCTCTCCGAGAAAGTTTATTACCTGTTGTTCAGCATTTGATTCTTGCTGAATATCCTTTGAAGCATGCCTGATTAGTTGAACAACCTCCCCTCCGTCAAACCACAACCCGTCACCGTTAACACATATATCGATAATTGTCTGTGAAGAATCACCGATTTTTATTTTGCCCATTGTCTTTTTACATACCGGACACTTCTGCTTCTTTTCAGCAATATCTTCACTGGTCTTATTTTTTAATTTTGAAAATGTAAGGTCACAGTCTTGCAGGTTGTACTTATCTAAAAGCAATTCGAGTTCGTTAGCATCAAACCATACTCCTCTGCACTTAACACAATAGTCCAGTTCAATCCGGTCATGTTCGACATCAACCATTTCTTTCTTGCAAACAGGACAGAGCATTGCGGTACACCTCATCATTCATTTTAAATGGCTGTTATAATTGTGTCAAGAAGATTTACACATACGGCTATCCCAACAAAAAACAATAGAAATACGTAAGACAAATATTATTGAGGATTAAACGTGTGGCAAATATTTAGAAAGCATTTTATCCAAAAAACGGATGCAGTCATTATACGACAAAGGTTTATGACCGCACCCGTTTTCGATTAATTATTTAAAACTGACTTTTAACATATGAGCAGAACATGAAATGCACGGGTCATATGCTCTTACCAGCATTTCCATCGTATGCTGTATTTCTTCTTCCGGTTGCTGAAGTATTGCCGGAACAAGCGCTTCGAAATCCTTCTGAATATTATTGTGATTTTGATTTGTCGGTATAACACAATTGGCTTCTTTTAGAATACCGCCTTCTCCGTATGTATAGTCATGGAAGAGAATACCGCGCGGTGCTTCTACCGAAGCAATGCCTCGTCCTCTCTTGGGATTAACCTGATGAGGTTCTTCTTTAATTCCGATAACAAACAGGCGGTCAATTATCTGAATACTTTGCTGGACAACGTGTATTACCTCAATCAACTGGGCAACGGTTATCATAAACGGATTTATATTGGGAGCCACCAACCCGAGTTCCGCAGCAGCGCTTTTAGCTTTCGGAAGCAGTTGTTCATGATTTATGTTAAACCGGGCTAGTGCACCTACCATATAAGAATCTCTGGCATTTTTGGTGTATTTAGCCGTAGACTGCGGAACACAAAACTCATTTGTGACTTTAAGGTAATTTTCTACCGGTGTCAGCCCCGTATCCGACGAGGCAATTTGTCCGCTGATAAAAGCGTATTCGTTTTCATCTTTCAGAGCAATGTATTCAGTTTCCCGCTGAAAATCCGGTATTTTCAATGTTTTGAACAAGTCCACAATAGTCGCAAGGTCGATCAGGGCATCTTCGAGCCTTTTACGCAGATCTTCAAGTTCACTGTATTGGGGAAGCTTAGCAAAACCTCCGACGATACATGATAGAGGATGCGTTTTTCTACCCGCCAGCGCTTCAGCTAAATTATAAGACAACCTTTTCAGTCTTAAAGACATGACAACAATATCTTTATGGGTATTTATCAACGGGAAAACACTTCCTACCCCGAGAAAATCGGGTGCCGCCAAAAACATAATATGCAGAATGTGGCTTTCCATTACCTCCGCATTGAATAATAGTTTTCTTAATAAAACTGTCTGTTCGGACGGTTTAACCCCAAATGCTTTCTCCGTAGCCTGCAGAGAGACCGTGGAATGCGATATAGAACAGATACCGCATATTCTGGACGCTATATGATTGACGTCTTCATAGTACCTGTCACGCATCATAACTTCAAAGAAACGGGGGGATTCCGAAACAATCCATTTAAGCTCTTCAATTTTTCCTTCATTTACATTGAGAACAATATTGCCATGTCCTTCGACACGGGTTAAATGGTGAACATTTATGTTAACCTGTGTCATTTTAGCACCTCACTGCACGTATCATAGATTTTAAACTTCTCTATCACCTGTTCTGCGGTAAGCCCGTATTTGTTTAGAATGTCTTTCTGAGATTGAATATTGGGTTCATCAACTAAACCACGGCAGCCCCAACAATACCTGCCACTGGTTATACATATGGCATTGCAACCGGCCCTTGTAACAGGCCCCAGGCAAGTCTGCCCTTTCTCATAAACGCAAATGTTACCTGCCTTCTTGCATTCCACGCAAACAGGATAGTTCGGAATATCAGGCTTTTTATTCAGTAACAAAGCCTTTATTACTTTAACCAATTCCGAGGTAGACGGCGGACAACCGCGTACATAGTAATCAACCTTAATAACCGCATCGGCAGGTCTGGCCGGTATTGTATTATAATATTTGGCATCTTTGCCATACACAATCCTGAGAGCTTCTTCCATCGGCACATGATTTTTAAGACAATTTACTCCGCCGATACAGGCACAGGCACCCAGGGCAACCACTATTTTTGCCTGTTCTCTTATCCTTTTGACACGTTCTATCTCACCTTCGGTAGTTATACTGCCCTCGACAAAAGCTATCTCATAATTATCAGATCTTTCGGTCATTACTTCCCTGAAATTAACTATATCAATACCGTTTAACAGGTCGATTAAATCCTGGGCATCCAAATTCAGCGCATCAAGCTGGCAGCCTTCGCATCCGGTAAAATCAAAAAAAGCCACTTTAGGTTTCATTACAACACCGCCTCTCTCAAACTTCTTAACTGAGTCAGTGAAAATACCGGCCCTTCCTGACAGGTATAAATACCGTTAATCTGGCAATGCCCGCATTTACCAACTCCGCATTTCATCTTGCGTTCCAGTGAGAGAAATACATGCGCATCAGGTAAATCCCTCTTTTTCAACTTCTCAATAACAAATTTATACATAACAGGAGGACCTACCACCGCCACCATAGTCTTCTTGGGGTCGATGTCAACTTTATCAATCAAGTTGGTAATAACACCCACATTACCCGTCCACCCCTCACAGGGCATGTCTACTGTTTCATGGAAATCTATTTCCTTGCTGTTTTGCCAAAAATCCAATTCATCGGTAAAAACACGTTCCGCCGGTGTACGGCAACCGTAAAGAAGGCTGACCTTACCGTAATCGTAGCGTCTATCCATCACGTATTGTATCAGAGACCTCAACGGGAAAAGCCCTATTCCACCGGCGATAAGCAGCAGGTCCCTACCCTCCAACGTTTCCAGAGGGAAACCATTACCGAACGGGCCTCTTATACCTACTGTAGCTCCTGCTTCTAACGAATGCAGAGCGGATGTTAAATCGCCCATATTCCGCACCGCCAGCTGGAAGTTTTTTCCTCTTAAAGGTGAGGACGAAATGGACAACGGCGCTTCACCGGTACCCATAATCGAAACTGTAACAAACTGTCCGGGGTAATGCCCCAGTTTTTTACCGCTTTTTAGTTTTAATTCAAAAACTTTTTCTTTTTCCGTTAATTGTCTTACCGAAAGTATTTCTGCCATTTCCGGAGTATAAATGTCTCTTGCCGGCTTAGCTGCTTGAATAACACTGGTAGCAGCTTCTTTTAAGCGAATATTTTCTGCCAGCGCGTTAAATGCCTCCAGCGGACTGGCAATACCCGCCAAACAAGCACTTGAGCAGCGCCCGCAACCTACACATCCGACTTTGCCGTACCTTTCCAGTATATATTTACCTTTGCGGAACATTCTATGGCGAAAGCGGCTGGCTTTATCCTTTCGGAAATTTTCCCCTGAAGCAACTTTTGCAAAGTCTACCAGCATACACCCGTCCCAGCGTCTGAATCTTTCGCCTTCCTTTAGATTCAACGCCATCTCATCCTTAACATCAAAACAGTAACAGGTAGGGCAGACCATAATACATGACCCGCAACTTAAACAGGTTGCGCTCCTGTTTTCCCAATAAGGGTCATCATAACTTTCCTCAAGTATTTTGGGGATTCTGTCCTTTGGCGTATCCAGCGCAATTTTATACCTGTTTAAAGCCTCTCCCCTTACCTTTTTCTGCCTGACAATTTCATCTCCGGTGGGTAAGCGGTATTTGGTATGTTTTACCAGCAGTTCCGCCCCTTTTTCGGTCCCTATTTTTACAATATAACTATTTCCGATATCAGTTAATAACAGGTCAAACCCTGTTTCGGTCCAATTTGTTCCCATACTGGGCGCAAAACTGCGGGGCGATGGATGCAGGCAATCCACCCCGATAATTACCGTATTTTCCCTTCTGGCGATGTAATTCGGGTCGGGATTATGGTTCATAAATACTTCATCCAGTAATTCAATAGCCTTGATGTCGTATGGATGAACACCGATAATTACCCTTGGAGTGTACTCGATCACCGGCTCCACATAGTTGCCGTTACCCGTTTTGAATTTTAAAAGTGTCTCTTTGGGGGGAAACATATACCTAGTAGGCGGAGACACTGTAACATCATAATCAAGACTAAGTTCATAAAAACCGTAAATCCTGTCGTAGATATACTTTCCTTGCTTGGCTTTCACCCCGACAACTTCGATTTCTTTAAGCAGGTTTTCTACCATCAAAGATAAGTTCTCTCTCGATATGGCAAATGATTTTTTTATTCCCGGCACCAAATCATCGCCGGAAGTCTCAAAGGAAGTGTTATCATCGGTAAGATTACCTCTGCAAATAGATTCTACCGTCCCCTGTATGATTTTTTGCAGGTCATCCATATCAACAGGTTTTACAATATAATCTACTACTCCGATTTTTTTGGCTTCCAGCACTGTTTCTTCCTGCGGATGAGAGGTGATTATGATTGTTTTTATCCATGGACGAATTGCTTTCATTTCGCGGAGTGTCGCCAGTTGTGTTTCACTGTGCAAACGGACATCCATTATAACAATATTAAAATCACTTTTGGCGAAAACCTTTATAATTTTCGCCCCATCCTCTGCAGAAGTAACCTCAAACCCGGTGCTGCTTAACCAACCGCTGAGAGATTCTCTAACAATGGGATCACTTTCAATAACAAGCACAGAACTCTCATTCATATTTCACATCCCTAATATTTATTTCTATAAATTGGTTATCTGGTATTTATATCAACGATTATTCTTTTACAGCCGCTTCTTTCTTGGCAGCCAGTTTGGCCTTTTGTAAATCCACCATGCCCTGCCCGAATTCACAAGTTTTACACTGAAAAAGACGACTGCATACCCTGTTTGAAACATCCCCTTTAACGCAATACAGGCAATATCTTTGCGAACCGGGGCGTTCTTTTAATTCCTTTATTTTGGGGTTTGCTACTTTTTCAGAAAGTAGCCCTTTCTCTTTATCCAGAGACTCCTGCGCTTTCTTAAGCCATATCCTGGCATCCATATTACCGGGCGCTACATTAAGTATAGAGCTGAATTCTATTACTGCTTCATCGTATTTGCCATTCTCGTAGTTTTCCTGCCCTATTTTCAAATGTTCAGGCACATCCTTAGGATTAATAGAAATAGAATCTAATGTATTCATAATCCCCTTCCTTTATAATATATATTATTCCCTATTTAAATATTGGTGCAATTTTTATGCCAGCCAATTTATTTTTAAAATTATTTTTTTACTTGAATGCCATATGACCTTATTTTATTATACAGAGTCATACGTGATATTCCTAAAATACGAGCGGATTTAGTACAATTTCCGCCGCACTCTTCCAAAACATTAACAATATGTTTTTTCTCAAGTTCCGTTATGCTGGTCAATGATTTTTCCCCTACAAGCGCACCGTTTTCTTCCAATAAAAGGTCTTTTGTATTTAGAGAACCCTCCTCTGACAGGATTACCGCCCGCTCTATTACGTTCTCAAGCTCTCTGACATTACCGGGCCAATCGTATTTCAATAAATCATTAATGGCATCGGGGGATAAGTCTTTGATGTCCTTTTTATTCTCATTGGCAAACTTAGTCAAAAAATGCTGTGCCAGCAACGGAATATCCTCTTTTCTGTCTCGTAACGGTGGTAATTCAATATTTACCACATTCAACCGATAGTATAAGTCTTCCCTGAAATTACCCTTCGAGACTTCATGCTTCATATCTTTGTTGGTGGCTGATATTAATCGCACATCCACTTTAACGATTTCGTTACCGCCTACCCGCGTAAACTCTTTTTCTTCTAATACTCTTAATAAATGGACCTGAATATTGGTATTCATGTCTCCGATTTCATCCATAAAAAGGGTTCCGCTATCGGCAATTTCAAATTTGCCCTTTCTCCGGGCATGCGCTCCGGTAAACGAACCTCTTTCATGACCGAATAACTCACTCTCCAGGATGTTCTCCGGCAGAGCCGCACAACTTATAGCAATAAATGGTTTACTACAACGGGTGCTGTAACTATGAATTGCCCTGGCAATCAATTCTTTTCCCGTGCCGCTTTCTCCGGTAATAAGCACCGTCGCATTGCTTTTAGCAACAGCCTTAACCAGTTCAACTATTCTTTGCATTTTGGTGCTTTTGTATATAATATTCTCGAAATTGAGACGTTCATCGAGCTTTTGGTGCAATAACAAATTCTCTCTCTTTATTTTTTGATGCTCTATCAGTTTTTCAATCAACAGTTCCACTTTTCCGGGGCAAAAAGGTTTTTCAATATAATCGAAAGCGCCTTCCTTCATAGAAGTTATAGCAGTGGATATACCGCCGTATGCGGTCATAATTACGCAGCCGGTCCCTTGGGATATTTCCCTGATTTTTCTCAAAACCTCTATTCCGTCCATTCCCGGCATAACCAAATCAATAAAAGCAATATCAGGTTTTTTCTCCTTGACAACACTTAAAGCGCCGGTGCCGTTCTCAGCCAGCAGAACATCATAGCCTAACTCCGTTAACCACTCATAAAAAGAATCACGGATTACGTCTTCATCATCTACAATTAATATTTTAATCTTCTTCTTCATGAACAACAGGCAGGTAAACCTTGAATGTTGTGCCTTCTCCTTCTTTAGTATGTATATCAATTCTTCCATGATGACGTTGGACAATACCGTAAGATATTGCCAATCCCAGCCCAACCCCTTTTTGTTCTTTTTTGGTGGTAAAGAATGGTGTGAACATCTTTTTCATATTCTCCTGTGATATTCCTACTCCGGTATCACTTACCTCTATCAGCACCTGTTCATCCAGCGGTAATGTCCGTATAGTTAAAACTCCCCCACCGGGCATAGCCTGTATTGCATTCATTATAAGGTTGGTACAAACCTGTTGAATCTGTCCGAAATCAGCCACTATTTTCGGCAAATCCGGTGAAAGTTCCTTTAATACTTCTACATTTTGCATCTCTGCAGAATGTATGCCAAGGTCATAACTTCTGTCTACTATCTCATTGACATCCACTTCCCAGAACTCAGGAACCGATTGTCTTGAAAAATCGAGTAAACTTCTGACCAGCTTGGTACTTCGATTGATTTCTGTTTCCATTTTTGATAAATAGTCGAGTGCAACCTCAGTGCTATAATTCCTATCCTTCAGCTTCTTGGATAAAAGCTGGGTATATATAAGAACACCTGATAATGGATTGTTGATTTCGTGCGCAACCGAAGCAGCAAGTTGTCCGAGAGAAGTCATCTTTTCTGCCTGTATCAATCCATCCTGCGTTTCCTGCATATGTTTATGCAAATACGGCCAGCACATTTCAATTTCCGCTAATCCCTCACAAACAGCCATAGCAAGTTCACGGCACGAACTGTAACCACAGGCACCGCAATTAAACTGCTCCTCAGGATTGCTTCTGTTCATCTTTTGCAGTACTTCCTCTATTTCCTCATTGCCCGGTGAAGCCAGTATTACATTCTGAGTTACAAATTGTCTGCCTAATTGAATATCCCCATACCTTTCAAGATCACTTTCCGTCTTTTCAGGATGAGACTCTTTTAAGGCATAGCGAGCAACAAGTTCCTCGCGTCTGTAGATACTTAAATCATTATCGATAACCGGACCGCCTACGCATCCATGGCAAAAATAGAGATTGATAAGCTTTGCATTAATCTCACCATGGGCAAATTCCTTTAATATTTTTGATACCGCTTCCCTGCCGTTAGCACTGATTACCTCATTTTTCAGGATATCATCTGACAGCCCGGCAATCTTTGCCAACCCACCGGAAATAGACATCAGCCTGCCCAAGTTAGGAGTCGGTCCGCTAAAACTTGATGGGGGCTCTTTTTCGGGGATGATCTTTTTTGCCGTAAACATTTCCTTGAGCTCGGCAAATGTCAAAACCGCATCTATCACACCACGGTTACCGGGTTTACGCGCCTCATCTTTTTTTGCAACACAAGGACCTATAAAAACAACTTTTGCTTTCTTGTTATAATGGTTTTTAATCAACCTGCCGGTTGCTATGGTCGGCGATACGATATGAGCCATATAGCCGATTAACTTGGGATAATATTTTTCTACATAATTTACGACCGCCGGGCAGTTTGACGATATGACCGGCTTACCGGTCTGATTGGTTAACAAATGTCTGTATTCCTTGCCTATTAACTCGGCGCCGACTGAGTCTTCCATAACTTCATTAAAGCCTAATTTTTTCAATGCAGAAACAAAACTACCCGGCTCTATTTCGGGCATGGCAGCCGGGAAAGATGAGGAAACTACCGCAACTAAATAATTATCACTCTGGCTAAGCAACTGCCACACCAGACTGGTATCGCTCTCGACTTTTTTAGCTCCGGTAACGCACACTTCCAAACAATTACCGCAAACTATACAGCGCTCTCGTATTACCTGTGCCAGTCGATCTTCGACTTTAATAGCTTTAACGGGACAACTGCGTATGCAGGCATAACAACTTTTACATTTATCCTTTTCTGTATAAATGATACTCATTTATCTGGCTCCCCCGGCAGGTATTTTCAATTCCTTCCTCATATTTGCAACCGTGCGTCTTGAAATATTTACTCCATATTTTCCGGACAGTTTAGATTGTATTACCCTATCTGATATAAGATTATTTTCTGACTGCAAAACCTTTTTTAAAACCGCCATCCGGAATTTCCTCGGATTCGGGAACAGACTTTTTAGAGTGACCTCCCTTCCGCAAGGAAGGTCTATCGTTCTGCATTTAGTGGCACGGCTTAAAGCAGCCGGGTTGATTCCCAGTTGAAGCGCCAATTCTTTCTGGCTAAGCGGTAATAAATCCTTGAAATTACCCGAATCAATGTAAGCCGATTGTTTGTGGATTAAATTAATTAAAACGCTATGCAATGTCTGTTTACAAACATTTATCATCTCCAGCTTTTTAAAAAGGGATCTTATTTTCCCAACTTCATCGTCATTAATGCACTTCCCGGCTATATGCTCTTCGAACATTTCATAATTTATCAGGTACCGCCCTCTCGCCAAAGAGTTTAAATAATAGCTAATCTTAAATCCGTCTCCGTCTCTATCAATAGAGGCTACTTTTGTATAATTGATGTCATTAACGTTAAGAGAGGATATAGAATGAAACTCATCAAGTACTGCCATATCATTTACCAGATTATTTATATCTCTTACATACGCCACGGGTATGCCACAGGCAAATGCAACTCGGTCTTCGGATAGATATTCTTCGGGTATTAGGAAATATTTTTTGAAATTATCCTGACCGATTTTACGAATGTATTCAATCGTTTTTTTATTATTTTCCAACAATGAATCTATTTCGGGAGGTTGATTATCAATAAGAGCCGATTCATCATATTTTAAATAGCTTATGAATGTATCTGAATTATCAAATCTTTGATAGCGGATAATTTTGTTTTCCTTAAAACATTTAACAAACAACTCGCTGTTTTCAATTTCACGGATAACTGAATTAAGTTCCGACAATGGCATAGACAACAGGTTCGATTGCTCAATTTTGAGGTATTGACCTGTGCTCTGATTAATCTGAAGTGTATTGCTTTGTGATAAAACAGACATTGTATAATTATTATACTATGTGTATACTTTATTGTCTATTATATTAACAGTGTATTACAGTAGAACAAGTTCAAGCGGATAGATTGACTTCTTCCAATATCATATCTGACGCTATTGGAATTGCGGCCTCAACCTCAGGGGAACACTCCTCTGTAAGGGTGCTGACGTCAAGAGCCTCTATCCCGATAATCTCTATTGTTTTCGGCATTGATAACTGCAACCTCCTGCCAAGCTCAATAGCGGCAATGACCCCGATATCGTGGCTGGAAGTAGTATGGCAAGTAGTGTCGAACTGCTCAGGAGTTAAGCGGTAAATACTACCCGGTTTGCCATTCGGTGATGTGATAGCATCGACAATGATAGCCTTATCGTAGCCAACCAGGTAATCAAGCAGATTAATTCCCGCCAGGCTGGTCTCGTTTAAAGAAACATCAGGATTGGATAACCTCTTTTCAAGCTGCTTGACTACCTTTAAACCGGCACTGTCATCGCAGAGATATGGGTTACCCAATCCTAAAACAATTGTTTTCAAAATATTATGTAATCTATTCCCAACTTTTTACTATTTGTTTATTTTTATCATAAACATACATCGGCATTGCCGGATGTCCCGGTAAATTATGGCTGGCACAAGCCAGACATAAATCATATGGTCTCCACGCCATCTCGATACGATTGAGCAATCCTTCGGTAATTTCCTTATCCGGTTGAATCAATGCTTGAGCCGCCTTCTTTATGGACATATTGACAGCCGCTCCGTTGTTAACAGTTGCTACAATTAAATTAGCTTTCTTTATTATTCCATTCTCATCTGTTTGGTAATGATGAATTAAAGTACCCCTGGGGGCTTCAATAATACCAACACCTTCATCAGGTGTCGCAGTAGGAATATTTCTTAAATCATCACCGGTAATTTCGGGGTCGGTGCTCAAAGCTATCATTGTCTCAGCGGCTTGTACCATTTCAACCAGCCTTGCCCAGTGAATCGCCAAAGTATGATGTACCGGTTTTCCGCCCAGTGTATCATAAAGCTTTTCATAAGCCTCCTGTGCCAAAGGAGTTGCCATTCCGTCAGAGGCGTTCAGACGTGCCATCGGCGCAACGCGGAATACACCGCTGTCATTTCCGTCAACAAAGCCTTTCCATCCCACCTTTTTCAGATACGGGAACTTAATATAGCTCCACGGTTCTACGTGCTCGGCGATATGCTCAAGGTAATCCTTGGGTTCAAATTTAGCAAATTCATTCCCATCGGGATCAACAACCCTAACCATTCCACCATAATAATTTACTTTATTATTTTCGTCCACCAGTCCCATAGAATAAGTCCTGTGAGTATAGGCATCACTGACAATCATATCGACATACTCTTTATTGGCAAGAACTATGTCGTCAAATACCTTTAAGGAAAGCTTGGCAAATTCGAGAACATCTCTGGCAATCTGTTCGAATTCCTTACGTTCTTCTTCGTTTATTCCTCTGCTGACACCACCGGGCAACCCGAAAACCGGATGAACAGCTTTGCCGCCCAGTTCAGCTATAATATGATGACATTTCTTACGTGCATTAATTACAGCTCCGCCAAGTTCCAGCCCCACTTTGCCGATAACACCGATAATGTTGCGTTCTGCAACCGGAGCTTCCGGACCCATTATAAAATCCGGTCCGCCTAAAATATAAAAATGTGTGGTATGGTCGGTAAAATAAAAGGCATTGTATAAAAGTTCACGCAGTTTCTGTGCTGTACTGGTCGGCGTTACATGAAATAAAGCATCAAGCGTTTTGGTAGATGCCAAATGATGCGCCTCCGGGCACACACCGCAGATTCTCTGGGTAATCTGAGGCATATCCTCAGCCAATCTTCCTTCCGAAAACTTTTCAAATCCACGCAGCTCCGGTACCTGAAAATAGCTGTTCTCTACCGTTCCTTCATCATTAAGGAAAATCTCTATTTTACCGTGGCCCTCAAGCCTTGTAATCGGGTCTATACTGATTTTTCTCATTAAACTCTGGCCCTCCTTAATACCGAATCAGGTAAACTGTAGCGATAGAATGTACCGGCAGGGTCCCTGATATCTGCTATGATTTTCGCAATTTCCTCCGGGTCATTCGAATCGATAACAGAAGCTATAGCATTCATAAAATGCGCCCCCTGGTCAATTACACCATCTACCGGACCATAACAACCGGTACAGGGCATCCCAGCTTTAGGGCATCTGGCGCCGCAACCGCCCTTAGTAGCAATTCCGGCACACGGAAGCCCCTGTTCCAAAAGACATATCTCGGGGTCAGGGATTATTTCATAGGTTCTATGGAATTTTTTAATTTTCTTCACATCACGTTTTCGGGGGCACTCATCGCACACCGATTTCACGCTATCTGTTATCACAGTACCGACAGGAGGCATATTGCCATTAATCAAGGCTTCCAGCGCCATCCATGTTGTTTCGGCTTCCGGAGGACAACCCGGAATTATATATTCAACTTTCACTGTCTGCGCCAGTGTTTTAACCGTATCAAAAAGCAACGGTAAAGTAAGCTCCCCTTCCGGGGCTTGATAGCTGGTTTGGGGCAGAACTTTATCGGGGTTCTCAGTAGAAGGTGTCTCCAGATATGCTCTCTCCATTAACATTTCCCTGTTATACATATTGGCAAGACCCGGAATACCACCCTGGTAAGCACAGGCTCCGTAGGCTATCATAACCTTTGATTTTGCTCTCAGAAGCTTTGCAATATGTTCCTGTTCAGAACTGCGAATCGAGCCATTGAACAGGCAGACATCAATACTTCCATCCTCCATAGCCTCGACATCTTTATATTTGACATCCATGGCAACCGGCCAGAATACAATATCTACAGCATCAATAAGTTTTAGCAGGTTTTCACCGATTTCCAGAAGGCCGATATCACAACCACCGCAACTGGCAGCCCAATATAAAGCAACTTTTGGTTTAGCCATTATCTCCTCCATCCCTGGGGAAAGGCCCCAATTTTTTTACTTTTTCCGTCATATCCTTAATTATCTCGGCGAACCTGTCGCCTTCCGATGCAGCAACCCAATCAAGGCGAATGCGGTCATCTTCAATTCCCATTTGTTCAGCTAGTTTTTTCAACATTTCCATGCGCCGCATGGCTTTATAATTACCTGAAGTATAATGGCAATCCCCGGGGTGACATCCAAGAACTAACACACCGTCAGCCCCCGATTGAAGGGCTTTAAGGATGAACACAGGGTCAACCCTGCCGCTGCACATTACCCTTATTATCCTGATATTTGCAGGATACTTTTTTCGTGATGTTCCTGCCAAATCAGCTCCCGAATAAGAGCACCAGTTACAGAGGATACCTAGTATCGTAGGTTCAAAACTCATGCTAACACCCCCTCTATTTCAGCCATTATCTGTTTATTGGTAAAGTGATTGCCCGTTATAGCGTCGCTAGGACAGGCAGATACGCAAACCCCGCACCCCTTACAGAGAACAGGATTGATTTCGGATACCTTTTTAGTTTCGTTAAAAGTAATCGCACTGTACGGACACAGATTATTACAAATACGACATCCGGAGCATAATTCCTCAATGATTTCTGATGTCGCCCCATCAATCTCAACCTTATTATTACTTATCATAGCCAATGCCCTTGCGGCAGCCGCTGAAGCCTGAGCCACAGTATCGGGAATATCCTTTGGCCCCTGGCAGCAGCCCGCTATAAACACACCGTCAGTCATGGTAGCTACAGGATCCAGCTTGGGATGCTTCTCCAGGAAGAATCCGTCTGCTTTTTTACTGATTGAAAGAACTTTCCCAATTTGTTCAGCGCCATCGCTCGGCTCGAGAGCACAACTTAAGATAACCATATCAACCGGCAGCTTTCTTTTCTTACGTACCAGAGTGTCTTCAACGTGAACAATTAGTTTATCTTGCTCTTCCGGTGTTTCAGCCGTATTGGTGATTTCGGCTGCCCGTCCTCTTATGAAGTTGACACCCTCATCCTGTAATCTTAGATAGAATTCTTCATAACCCGAACCGGGGCAGCGCATATCTATGTACAACTGATAAACATCGGCTTCGGGTAGCTTTTCCTTCAAAAGATGGGCATATTTTAATGAATACATACAGCATACACGCGAGCAATACTTGTGATAGTTTTCATCACGACTTCCTACACAATGCAGTATGGCTACACTCTTCGGTTTCTCGCCGTTCTTTTTAACGACAACACCGTCGGTAGGACCTGACGCGTTTGAAAGTCTTTCGAACTCAAGTCCCGTCAAAACATCATCGAACCGGTTATATCCATATGTGTACATTACCTCAGGATCGAATTGTTTCATTCCGGTAGTAACAATAATAGAACCTACTTCGACTTCGAGTGTCTGCTCCTTCGCATCATGAACGATTGCATCAGCTTCGCATGCCTTAACGCATAACATACATTCAGAACAAACAGCACAATTCAAACAGCGTTTAGCTTCTTCTATTGCAAGGCTTTCATCAAATCCGAGCTCAACCTCATCGAAATTATCTTTTCGTTTCGAGGTTTCCAGTTTAGGCATAACCATTCTGGACTTTGCTTTGACTTTATCCTTATTAACCTTACTTACACGTGGCATCTGCTCGGAGCGTCCTTCACGCAGATCGTTACCACTCAAATATCTGTCAATACTTTCAGCACCGGCTTTACCTGCAGCAACAGATGCAATCACATCCAATTGTCCGGCAACTACTTCGCCACCTGCAAATACTCCTGAAATATTACTTTCAAGTGTTACGGGGTCGACTTCCAGATAACCCAATTCCGTAAATGCCAATTCTTTGGGCAGTTCAGTTTCTTCAACCGCCTGTCCTACTGCATTTATTACGTTATCAGCATCTATCACGAATTCATCGGATTTTTGTCCTTTATCTTCGCTGATACATTTAACACCAGTTACTTTTCCATCACGCACCACAATTTCATTGGCAGTAGTGCCATATTTGAATTTAATGCCTTCTTGTTCGGCTTCTTCAACTTCGCTGTCGCTGGCCGGTATTTCGGCCTCGGATTTTTTATAAACAACCGTAACGTCCTTTGACCCCAATCTCCAGGCAACCCTTGCGGCTTCAACCGCAATGTTGCCACCGCCAATGACAACAACCTTTTTACCAACCGCTACCTTTTCACCCGAATTGATTTTTTTCAGGAAATCAAGAGCCGCAAACACATTGTCGCTTGCTTCACCGGAAATACCGAGCTCTTTGTTTTTACCAGCTCCCGTTGCTAAAAATACTGCTTTATATCCCTGATTGAACAGGCCGGAAATATCATTAACCTCAGAGCCCGTCTTTATGTCAACGCCCATTTCCTTGATATATTCTATTTCGGTATCAACAATATTTTCAGGCAATTTGAAATTAGGTATTCCATACCTCATCAAACCACCGGCTTTCTCTGCCTTTTCAAACACGGTAACACGATAACCGTTCTTTATTAAATCAAAAGCACATGCAAGCCCTGCCGGGCCGGAACCGATTACAGCTACCCTCTCATCCTTTGTGATTTCAATAGGACCGGCCTTTTCTCTGCCGATTTTCATTTCATAATCAGCAACAAAACGCTTCAGGTCGCGAATCATCAGCCCTTCATCAACAGTAGCTCTCTCGCATTCGGACTCACAGGGATGGTAGCAAACCCTACCGACTACCCCTGCCAGAGGAATCGATTTGCGTACCACCTCCAGCGCTTCCTTAAACTTTCCCTGGGATATCAATGCAATATAAGCATGAGCATTTACACCGGCAGGACAGGCAACACGACAGGGGGATACACCTTTTTTATCGATAACAGCTTTGTTAGGAACTGCATAAGCAGATTGAATGTATGCAGCGCTACGCTGGCTTAAACCCATATCGAATTCATTATCTACATGCACCGGGCATACTTTACTGCATTCACCGCAGCCGGTACACTTCGTTTCATCAACATATCGCGCTTTTCTTTTTATCTTTGCTTTAAAATTGCCAACAAAGCCGGACACCTCTTCCACTTCACTATAACTCAAAAGATCAATATTCGGATGCTGTCCGACCGTGGTCATCTTCGGAGTCAGGATACAGGCTGCACAATCAAGCGTAGGGAATGTTTTATCAAACATTGCCATATGACCGCCGATGCTGGGGTCTTTTTCCACCAGATATACTTTCTTTCCGGCATCGGCAATCTCCAGCGCTGCCTGAATACCGGCGATACCTCCACCGACTACCAGCACATTCGGGTTAACCGGCACTTCCCTATTTTGCAGAGGCTCATGAAACGCTACACGATGCACAGCGCCTTCAACCAAAGCCTTAGCCTTTTCAGTTGCCATTTCTTTATTCTCGTGCACCCATGAACACTGCTCGCGGATATTTGCCATCTGGAAATAGTATTGGTTGATACCCGCATCCTGGAGAGCCTTACGATAAGTAGGTTCGTGCATCCTCGGAGAACATGCCGCCACTACAACCCTGTTAAGCTTCTTTTCCTTAATATCATCTTTTATCAGGTTTTGACCGGGATCAGAACACATATACTTATAATTACGCGCAACAACCACCGAATCCAATCCCTGGGCAAATTCAGTTACTTTTTTTGTATCAACTGTAGCTGCGATATTGGTACCGCAATCGCATATATAAACGCCAATTCTTACTTCTTCCATAGTTCCGCTCTCCTTTACAGATATTTTGCCAGGACTTTATTCGGGTTGACAATATTCTTCTTCAAACCCAATTTATCTTGCTTTATTCCGAGGGCAACACCGATTAGCTGTGTAACAAACAATACCGGCAAATTAAATTTGGTATTGTACTTACTGTTTACCTTAGACTGATAGGCATCAAGATTCATCTGGCATAGAGGGCATGGGGTAACGATACATTCCGCCCCGTTTTTTGCGGCATCGTCAAGTAATTTATACATCAATTCAAGGCAAAGACCCTCTTCTGCTATCACCGCCGAGCCGCCGCAGCATTTGCACTTCGAAGGGTATGGAACGGCATCAGCGCCGACTGCTTCTACTATGGTATCCAGCGCAATAGGGTTTTCAGGATCGTCAAAACCAAATCTGGGGCGAACCTCCTGACATCCGGTATAAGGCGCCACTTTTAATCCGGTAAGAGGCTTTTTAACTTTGGAAGTGATTACCTCTGCAGTCAGATCGTTCATAAGCGCCTCAATTAATAACCTGACCTTCACTGTACCTTTGTATTCCAAGTTGGCAGCCGCCAAAGCCTCATTTACCTTGGCTTTTAACTGAGGTTTATCCATCATATGTACTCTGGCTTTATTAAGCGTGACAAAACATGAACTGCAGGGAGTAACCATATCAAGCCCTGTTTTTTCCGCAAGAGCCAGGTTACGAGCAGCTACAACAATGGCTTCTAATTCATCCAGTGAGCCGTAAGGAGTAGAACCGCAACAATTCCAGTCTTCAAGTTCCTTTAACTCCATTCCCAAAGCTTCCGCTATGGATCTGCTCGAAACATCCAACCCTACCGCGGTAGCTTCCGATGAACAGCCCGGGTAATATGTATAGCTCTTCATTGTTCACCTCTGACATCAT
>LSQX01156944.1_pt2 | contig 27607 bp, 21 predicted proteins | sample 654561 | NCBI WGS metagenome assembly LSQX01 (sample SAMN04489861, study PRJNA283612) | anaerobic digester metagenome | isolation source: 4 biogas reactors fed with cattle manure at either 37C or 55C with and... | place: Denmark: Kongens Lyngby | collected 2014
TCTGGGCGATGCGCATGGTGCGCGCGGGCGACAACCCCAGCGCACCGCTGGCGGCCTGTTGCAGGCTGCTCGTAATGAACGGCGGCGGCGCATATTTGCGGACCTCCTTCAACTGCACCTCGGCCACGCGCAATTCGCGCCGTTGCAGTTCATCCATCAGGCGCATGGCCAGGCCTTCTTCCTTCACCTCGGCCTTTTCGCCATTGATGCGCGCCAGACGCGCCACGAACGGCGCGCGCGGCTCAACCCGCTTGGCCGCCTTGACGCCCAGCACCCAATACGGCTCCGGCTGGAACGCCTGAATCGCCCGCTCGCGCTCGCACACCAGCCGCAACGCCACCGACTGCACACGCCCCGCGCTGGATGCCCCCGGAATCCGCCGCCACAGCATCGGGCTGACCTTATAGCCCACCATGCGGTCGAGAATGCGCCGCGCCTGCTGGCTGTCCACGCGCTTCTGGTTAATTTCGCCCGGCTGGCTGAACGCCTTGCGAATGGCCGACGACGTAATTTCGTTGTAGGTCACCCGGCGGAACTTTTGAACGGGCACCTTGTCTTTCAGCGCCTCGCGCAGATGCCAGGCAATCGCCTCGCCTTCGCGGTCGGGGTCGGGCGCGAGATACACGGTATCCACACCAGCCGCCGCCGCCTGCAACTCACTCAACACTTTCGCGCGGCCCTTAATCGGGACATATTGCGGCGCAAATCCCTGATTAACGTCCACACCCAGCGTCCGCTCGGGCAAATCGCGCACGTGGCCCAGCGAAGCCTTGACCACATACTCCGGTCCCAGCAACCGCTGAATGGTTTTGGCTTTGGCGGGCGATTCTACAATCACTAAATGTTTGGGCATTTTTCTTTCTCCTTGATTACAAAGTTGGTTCCGCAGGCTCCATATCCCACTGTCGAATTTCATCCATGAGCGCGAGGCGTCGGCCGGGCAGCCGCCGAATCACGCGCTTCATTTCCAATTGCATCGTCAACGTCATCATCTGCGCGGGGCTGAGGCTGGTCTTGCGAATCAATACATCCACATCCAGCTCCGGCTCCGCCCACAGCGCGCGCACCACGGCCTCCTCGGCATCGGTCAGGGTCAGGCGCTGGCGCACATCCTGCCGGCGCGACAGGCGGGCCTGTTCGTCCGGCGGGAATAAAAATTCAAACTCCTTGAGCAAATCCGCCAGGCTCGTGACCAGCCGCGCCCCGTTTTGAATCAGGCGGTGCGGCCCGCGCGAGCCTTCCATATCCACGCGCCCCGGCACCGCCATGACGCTGCGCCCCTGCTCCATCGCCAGCTCGGCGGTATTCATCGCCCCGCTGTTCAAGCCCGCCTCGACCACCAGCACGCCCTTGCACAAGCCGCTGACAATCCGATTGCGATACGGAAACGTGGTGCGATCCGGCGTCCGCCCCAGCGGAAACTCGGAAATCAACGCGCCATTCGCGGCAATTTCCTCGGCCAGCTCGCGGTTCTCCGGCGGATACAATTTATCCAGCGCGCCGCCCAAAACGGCCAGCGTGCGCCCGCCCGCCTTCAGCGCCGCCCGATGCGCCGTGCTATCAATCCCGCGCGCCAGCCCGCTGACAATGGTGAATCCCGCCTGCGAAGCCTGAAACGCCAGATGTTCCGCCTGCGACATGCCGTAACTCGAAGCCTGCCGCGTGCCCACCACCGCCAGCGCCTGCTCATCTTTTGCGCACAACGTGCCGCGCACATACAAGCACAGCGGCGGGTCATAGATATTTTTCAGCGGCGCGGGATATTCCTCGTCCAGCGGCGTCACCAGCCGCGCGCCCACTTGCGCCGCCGCCTCTTCCTCGCGCGCCGCATCCAGCGTGCCGCGCTGCGTCACGATATTCTCAGCCACTTTCGGCCCGATGCCCCGCACCGTCGCCAAATGCGCGGCGGAAGCGCTCAACACCGCTTCCGGCGAGCCAAGAGCATCACACAACGCCCGCACGCGAACCGGACCGATTCCTTCAATCTGGTTCAAAACAATATAAGCTTCGCGCGAGGTCATGGTGCCGGCATTCCGTTCAATAATCGCCGTTAATCCGCGGACGGCAATTTCGGCGTGGCATCCGGCGCCCGCGCCGCCGCCTTGCGACGGCGCGGCATCTTAAACAAGTCAATCTGCCCGCTTTTCAGCAGGTCGTAATTCTTCAAAATCCGCAGAATTTGCAGCAAGTCCGACTTGTCATACGCTTTCTTCACGTCAATTCGTTCCGCCAACTCCAGAAGCATCGGACGATACAACAGCACGCCATCAATGCCGCGCGACTTCAAAAAAGCCAGCGCTTCCGCGCGCTGCTCGCGCACGGCGGGCAAATCGCCCAGACACAAGATTTTCGCCGGGTTCGGCATCCCCAGCTCGGCCTGCGCCGCCCGCACCGAATCAGGCTGGGCAAAGCGATAAATATCCGGCGACTTCTCCAGCATATGCGGCGTGAACTTGCCCGAATGCCACCCGCGAATCGCAATGATGGCGCACGGCACCCGCGCAAGCTCCACCCCGCTCCACACCCGTCCCTTCGGCAGCGGCCCATTCGTCCGCGCCGACGGATTCACCGCCAGCAAATCCACTTCCTCATGGACGCCCTTCGCGCGCGCCATCACCTGATATTTCCGGGGCTGGCGCACCAAAAACCCTTGCGTCTCCAAATACTCCCGCACAATCCATTCATCCACCGAAGCCATGCGCACACCACCTTTCCCATGCCGCCGTCAACGCCGCAACCGGCACCGCAACGGGCAAATCCGAGTGACCCAATTGTTCGCTCAAAACCATTCGCACCTGCCCCCCCGCCACTTTTTTATCCAGCCCCATCGCCGCCAGCAGCTCCGGCCACGCCCAATCCTTCGCGGGCGCCACCGGCAGCCCCAGCCGCCGCAGCAACGCCCGCGCGCGCCCGGCATCGGCAGGCGCAAAGCCCCGCAGCTCCACCGCCAGCTCCAGCGCATACACCATGCCCAACGCCACGGCCTCCCCATGCAGCACACGGCCAAAGCCCGCGATTTTCTCAATCGCGTGGCCCAGCGTATGCCCGAAATTCAGCACCGCCCGCAAGCCCCCCTCGCGCTCGTCGCGCGCCACAATATCCGCCTTGATTTCACACGACCGCGCCACCAACTGCTCCAGCGCCGCCGACTCGCGCGCCTCAATCGCCCCCGCGTGCTGCTCCAACCAGTCAAAAAACGCCGCATCCAGCGCCACGCCATACTTCACCCCCTCCGCCATCCCCGCCGCGAACTCCCGCGCCGGCAGCGTCGCCAGCGTATCCAAATCTGCCACCACCGCCAGCGGCTGATGAAACGCCCCCGCCAGATTCTTCCCCGCCGCCAAATTAATCCCGGTTTTGCCGCCCACGGAACTATCCACCATCGCCAGCAGGCTCGTCGGCGCCTGAACAAACCCTATTCCTCTCATATAGGCCGCCGCCGCGAACCCGGTCAAATCCCCCACCACGCCCCCGCCCAGCGCCACCAGCACACTCTGGCGATCCAGTCGCGCCGCCGCGATTTTTTCCAGCAAATCCGCCCAAACAGCCGCCGATTTCGACATTTCCCCCGCCGCGACAACCCATTTGCCCCAATCGCCGCCCAACAAATCCATGACGCGCCCGCCGTGGCAGACATCCACGTTGGCATCGGTAATCACCAGCCCGCGCCGCCCCCGCAGTGTTTCCGGCAACCGAGCCAGCGCCCCCGCACCGATGACGATGGGGTACGAACGCTCACCCAGCGAAATTTGAACCTCGCGAGCCATACGGGGGTAAGGAAATATCCCCAAGCCCCGCTCCTGTCAATCCCCATTTCCCAAACTTCACAAAAAACGCCCCCGAAGCTCCCCACACCGCCCCTCCCCTCCCGCAAAACACAAAAATCGCCCCAAAGTGCCCTGCAAGCCAGTCCTGGCCCGCGAGGCATTGGTTGAGGATACGCGGGACGAAAAGCGGCGGCGATGAGGGATACTTGGGGCTTACGAGGGATTTTCGAAGCGGATGCGGGCGGCGCGCGCGTGGCCGTCGAGTCCTTCCACCCGCCCCATTTCTTCGATGAGCGGCAGGGTTTCGATGAGGTCGGCGCGTGTGAAGGCAATGACACTGCTGCGCTTGCGAAAAGAATCCACTGTGAGGCCGGAGAAGAATGCCGCGGTGCCGCCGGTGGGCAATACATGGCTGGGGCCGGCGACAAAATCGCCCGCGCTTTCCGGGGTCCAGGCTCCGACAAAAACAGCGCCGGCGTTTTTAACTTTTTGCAGCCAGCGGCGCGGTTCTTTCGTCATGATTTCAAAGTGTTCGGGGGCAAAGCGGTTGATAACTTCCATGCCGGTGTCGAGATTGTCGGTCACGACAAACAGCGCGCCTGAGGCCGCGGCTTTGGTGATGCTCTCACAGCGGGAAAGCGAGGCGATTTGACGTTCCATTTCGGCCAGCACTTTGTTGGCCAGGCTCATATACGGAGTTACAAAGAGCGCTTTTTCATGGCCGGTGCCGTGTTCGAGCTGCGAGATTAAATCGGCGGCAATATGGGCGGGCACGGCGGTTTCATCGGCGAGCACGGCGATTTCACTGGGACCGGCGACCATGTCGAGATCCACGTCGCCATACACCAATTTTTTGGCGGCGGTAACGTAGGGACCACCGGGGCCAACAATTTTTTGCACCTTGCCGATATGGGCGGTTCCGTACGCCATGGCGCCGATGGCCTGAATGCCGCCGATGCGATACACTTCCGTGGCGCCGGCAACTTCCAGCGCATGCAGCAGATACGGATTCACCTGCCCCTTTTTGTCGCAGGGTGTGCAAGCGACAATTTCCGGCACACCCGCAATTTTGGCCAGAGCCACGCTCATCAGGGCCGTGGAGGCCAGCGGCGCGGCGCCGCCGGGGATATAGGCGCCGACGCGCGCCAGCGGCGTGAATTTTTCCCCCAGAACGCCGCCTTTGGGCGTGGCCATGCTCCAGTCTTTGCGCATGCTGGCTTTGCCAAAGCGCACGACGCGCGCGAATATTTCCGAGGCTGTGCGCTTGAAGAGCAGGTCCATCGAGGCCGAGGCGGCCAGTCGTTCCTCCCGGGGCACGGCAAATTTGGCGGGCGGCAAGTTGATGCCATTAAATTCCTTGGTGTATTTCTGCACCGCTTTGTCGCCGTGTTTGCGGATGTCGGCCAACACGCGGCGGGCAACTTCCTCGGCGGTGGGGTCAAAGGCGGGTCGCTGCAAAAACGCTTCCAACTCGGGAAGGTCTTTGTGAGGGGTGAACTTTAGGATGGGAATAGTGAGTGACATGTTTTTTAGGGTGTTAGGGTTCAGGGTTCGGGGGTTGGTTAGAAGCTTTTCACACTTTCGTTCATGTGTCCACATTTGCCGCATTCGGCCATGGGGACGTTTCGGCGGTCCATATAGACATGCCCGCAACTGGCGCATCGGAAAATGAAGGGTGCGGCGCGACGGCGCGGCCGCCATCGAACGCCACGGGTAGAATAGTAAAGGGTGACGGCGAACACCAGCCCCAGATGCACCAGCAACAGACAGAGGAATATATCAGGCAACGTGAGCGGAATCATGGTGTTGCTGGTTCGTTCAGGTTATTGGGTTCAGCAAGAGTCAGCGGATGCATCCATGTGACGCTGCCCTGGCGGGTGACGGCGGGCTCCAAGAGCCGCCAGGCGCGGACGGAGCGCACCAGCCGGGCATCCAATTCCGATTGCCCCGTTGGCTGGGCCAGCAACACGGAAATCGGCACGCCCGTGGCGTCAAATTGAACTTCCACATGAGCGGTCCACGCGATATTGGTCCATGCCGGATAGTCCAAGTCTATTCCCGAAAAGAGGCGCGACTCCCAGCCTTCCGAAAACTCCATGCGCGGTGTTTCCGCGGGGAGTACGCGCGGCGGGAAAACCTCGCCGGCGCTAAGCGCTGGCGTCGGTGCACCGGCGAGCGGCGCGGCGGGCATCTTCCACGGCACGGGCTGGTCCGTCGTCGGCGAGCGGGTCGGTTGCAAGTGCGTCAATCGCGACTCCGCGGATTTTTCCGGGGGGGCGATGCGGGCATGCTGGCGGCGCAAATGATGCGTAAATCCAGCGGGCGTGGGCAGCGCAAAGGCGGCAGGCGTCCAAAGGGTTTGATGGTGGGCGACGGCGGGAGCGGTGGCGGGCAGCCAGCTTGTCGTCGGCGGCGACACCCGCAGGCTGGCGGGCGTCAGTGGGGCCAGGCGAATCACCACAAGCCATAGGGCAACCCAAATGGCCAGACTGATGCCGGCCATGCGCCAGCCGGGACGACAAAAGCGCCGCCAGCGCTGCGCAGAATCTTCCATGCGATTGTGCAGGTACATGGCCGGCGCTTATGGCTCCACTGAGGGCGGCCGCGTGGCCAGCAAAACTTCGCGGATGCCGGCTTTGACGGCCAGAGAATAGACCTCGACCAGCGTGCTGTAGGGCGTGGTTTCGTCGGCTTCAATCAACAGGGGCGCCGAATCTTCCACGGACGAAAAGGCCGCTGCCAGTTGCGGCAATTCGAGGCGTTCATCGTTAAAGAAAATCAGGCCGCCATGGGCCAGCGTCAGGACGCGCGCGCCGTAGGGAATGCCATCCTGAAATTCGGCAACCGGCAGATGGATGCGAATGCCGGGTTGCACCACAAATCGCGACGCAAGAAACAGGAACATGCCCACCAGCATCATGACGTTGAGAAGGGCGGTGACTTCAATGGGGCCGACGGCCCGGCGATAGCGCCCCTTGAAACGGCGGCGCACGCTGCGAAATTGCAGTTGAATGGGCTGGTCGGGAATCCTCATGTCGCGGCGGAACCCCGATTTTGCTTCTTCCATTGCCGCATGAAATTCAACAGGGCCGAAGCCGAGCGTTCCATGTCCAGCAAAATGGATTCGATGCGCGAGACGAGCAGATTATAGCCCGCGTAGGCCAGAATGGCGATGACGAGGCTCAGCGCGGTGGCGGTCAGGGCGGCCCACAGCCCGCCGGTCAAATCGGCGGTTTGCACGAGGGGCGCGTTACGTTGCGCCGCCAGCAAAATATCCATCAGCCCCAGCACCGTGCCGAACAGCCCGACCATCGGGGTGATGCGCGCCAAAGTGGCCAGCCAACCCAACCCGCGCTCCATGCGCGGGATTTCCGCCAGACCGGCATCTTCCATGGCGCGGCTGATGTTTTCGAGGGTGTCGTCATGATGCAACACCGCCGCCAGAGCCAGTCGCGCAACGGGACCGGGGGTTTCTTCGCAGATGGTGGCGGCCTCCACCGTGTTGCCGCGATTGAGGATGGTATAAACGCCTTTGAGAAAGTCATCCGCGGCGATTTGCGCCCGGTGCAGGTTGAACAAACGTTCGAGAAAAACCAGAATGGCAAACAGGCCCATGGCCAATAAAAGCCAAACCACCAGGCCTCCGTTATTTATTGCATAAAGCATATCTGCATTCTCCGTTGTCCATCCGTTGTGAGTCGTGGCAATTGAAATCCACTGTAGGCGCGCGGGTGGGTTTCCTCAATTCAAAAGTCAAAACCATCGCCCGTCGTGGGCGGCATGTGGGGCGGGCTGTCAAAACAGATTCCAATGGTCCTGGCGGATGCGCGTCATGCGCGCGCGGGCTTCGCTGGCGGCGGCCACCCCGGAATCCGACACCCGGCGGTAAATGTTATAGGCTTCATTCCAGCGCCCGGCCTTTTCCTGCAAGCCTGCCGCGCTGAAGGCCGCGCGGGTGAACCACACCGTGGCTTCGGCATCGGGCTTGGGCTCCTGCAAAAAGGCGTACACCACCTCCAGATAGCGGTCGAGCGCCGCCGTCGGGCGGCCCATTTTTTCGAGGCTGCGGCCCGTCTTGAAGCGCGCCTGCAAGCGCAGGTCGAAGGGCGCGCCGGCGGAATCAGCCAGCGTGCGATAAGACAGCAACGCCTCTTCGTAGCGGGCGGGATTTTCCTGCCCGAGCGTAAACTGGCAGTCTCCTTTCCGCCCCCACGCCACCCATGCTTCCGGTTGCTGCGGAAATCGCACAATCACTTCATTGAACGCCAGAATCGCGGCGGGGAACTGTCCCAGCTCGCTCAGGACATCGCCCTGCGCCAGCAACGTTTCCGCCAATCGGACGTAATCGGGATAGCGCTCCATCAAATGGTTGAAATGCTCATTGGCCGCCAGATAATGCCGGGCCGCCACCGCCGCGCGACCCGCCCAGAAGAGGGCATCCGCCGCGCGAGGGCTTTTGGGGTGATCCGTTGCCAGTTGCACAAAACGTTCCTCCGCGCCCGCGAAGTCACCATGATTAAACGCATATTCCCCCAGCCAGAAATGCACATCGGGAACGAACTCCGAATTCGGATAATCCTCCAGAAATTGTTGGCAGACCTGCAAGGCGGCCACGTCCTTGCCCAGCATGTAGAGACACCAGCCGCGCATGAACATGGCTTGGGCGGCGGGGGGCGTCTCGGGCAGCTCGTCGCGAATGCGGGTAAAATCGGCCAGGGCTTCAGGAAACAGGCCCATGCGGTATCGAATCATGCCGCGCGCGAACAAGGCCTCGCTGCGGATGGCCGAGGCCGTGTTGGTCTGCGTCAATCGGCTGTACTGTTCAATGGCCGACTCCCCTGCCCCACGAGCATCATACAACTCGCCCAAGCGCATAATGGCCTTGGGGATGAATGCGCTATCCGTTGCGGCGCGGCTCAACTCCAGCAAGCGAATTTCCCCGGCGGCAATATCATCCATCGCCAATTCTGTTTCGGCCAGTTGATAGAGAATGCGATCCGTTTCTTCACCCGCGGGCGGCGGTGCCTCCAACGCAGACAGATAAGCGGCATGGGCGGACTGAAATTCGCCGGCGGCAAAATGGGCGTCGCCCTGCTGTTGCAGGATGAGTAATCGGCGGGTGGCATTTGTTTGCTCAACCACGGCCCGCGAATAAGCCGCAGCCGCTTCCGAAAAACGCCCCAAAGCCAGCAAGGCGTCCGCCAGCCCTTCCCGGGCCGCCGCAGTTCCGGGCATGCGCTCAAACGCATCCAGCCACACCTGATATTCCGCCGCTGCTTCCGTCCACTGTTCGCGCACGGCCAGCTCGGCGGCCATTCGCAAATGCCATTGCGCGGCTTGTGCCGGATCGGGCAACTGGGTCACCACTTCCCGCATCAAAAGAATTCCCGCCTGAGTTTGTCCGGCGCATACCAGCAAATAGGCCTTCTGGGCTTGGCTGGCCAGCCGGGTCGCCGGATCGGTCGTGGCGGCCAGAGCCTTATCCATCATTTGCAACGCCTGCGTGTAATTGGTTTCCGCCGCCATGGATTCCGCGACAACCTGATAACCCCGCGCGCGCGCTTCCGCCGACAAGTTGCCATTGGTTTGAAGCGTCTGCACCAACTCGCGCGTGGGCGGGTATTCGCCCATGCGCAGTTTCAGCTCAAATACTTGCAGTTCCGCACGCTCGCCCCATACCTGACCCGCTTGGTTGGTCGCGACAAATTGGAAAGCGCTCAAGGCATCGTTGGTCTGCCCGGCCGCCGCCAGCGCCGTGGCCAAATGGAACCAGGCGGCAGGCATATCCGGCGCATCCGCCCAACGGGCCGTCAGCATGTCGGCGGTTTCGCGCGCGGCGGCCCAATTGGTCTGCGCGACCTGCACCTGCGCGAGCAGATGCAAGGCGGCCGGCGCCATCGGTTGTTCCGCATATTTTTCCTTGAACGCCTCCAGCCCTTCGGCGGCGCTGGCCCATTCGCCAAGCGCGAATTGCGCCTGAGCCGTCGTCAGCGCATAGTCGGCGGTCATGGCCGCACCGCGCACCTGCGGCGCGTGGTCATGGAGAACCGCCAGAGCTTTGCGCGGATTCTGCTCGGCGCAATGCGTTCGCGCCAGCCACAGCGCCGCCTCAACCTGACGCTTGCGGTCCGGCGCGCCGGCAAGCAATTCCCCCAGCCGATGCCGCGCCATTCGATACATCCCATCCTCCAGCGCGGCCCGGCCCGTGGTCAACAGGCGATCCGCCTCTTCCGCGGTCAGCTTGGCATTCGGCTGGCGTTCCTCTACGTCGGCCTCCTGCGCGCAGGCAACCGTCGCCAGACCGCCCAGCAGGGCCAATATCCCAATGATGCGCGTAATTCTCATGATGTCATCGTGGCTCTGAAATCCGCGGCGGCCACCAGCAACGGTCGCAAGTATTCGCCGGTAAAGGAATCGGGATTCGACGCGACATCCTCCGGCGTGCCACAAGCCACCAGACGCCCGCCGGCATCGCCGCCTTCCGGGCCCAAATCCACAATATAGTCGGCCGTCTTGATGACGTCGAGATTATGTTCAATCACAATCAGCGTATTGCCGGCGTCCCGCAAACGCTGCAAAACCTGAAGCAGTCGTTCCACGTCGGCAAAATGCAGGCCGGTGGTCGGCTCATCCAGCAGATAGAGCGTGCGGCCGGTATCGCGCCGGGCCAGCTCGGCACTCAATTTCATGCGTTGCGCCTCGCCGCCGGAAAGCGTTGTAGCCGGCTGGCCGACTTTCAGATAGCCCAGGCCCACGTCGCACATCGTATTGAACTTACGGGCAATGGAGGGCATCGCGGCGAAAAATTCGCGCGCCTCATCAATGGTCATGTCAAGAACATCAGCGATGCTTTTACCGCGCCATTTCACTTCCAGCGTTTCCTGATTGTAACGCCGCCCGCGACACTGCTCACACGTGACATACACATCCGGCAGGAAATTCATTTCGATTTTCAAGACGCCATCGCCCTTGCACTTCTCGCAGCGGCCGCCTTTGACGTTGAAGCTGAAGCGGCCGGGCTTGTAGCCACGGGCGCGCGCCTCGGGAACCTTCGTGAAGAGCTCGCGAATGTGGGTGAAGACGCCGGTGTAGGTGGCAGGGTTGCTGCGCGGGGTGCGCCCGATAGGAGACTGGTCAATCAGCACCGCCTTGTCGAGGTGCTCGGCGCCGGTCAGGTTGTCGAAGGGTCCGGGAGGGGTCTGGGCGCGATTGAGCCGCTGAGCCAGGGCCGGGAATAGAGTGTCCGTCACGAGCGAGCTCTTCCCGGACCCGGAGACGCCGGTGACACAGATGTAAGTCCCCAGCGGGAATTCTACTGTCAGGTCGCGGAGGTTGTTAGCACGCGCGCCGCTGAGGACGAGGCGTTTCCCGTTGCCGTTGCGGCGCTGTTCCGGTACCGGGAGCGAACGCCGTCCGGAGAGGTACTTACCGGTGAGACTGCGCGAGCGCCGGATCTGTGCCGGCGTGCCCTGAGCGACGATCTGGCCACCGCGCTCCCCTGCTCCGGGGCCGAAGTCCACCACCCAGTCCGCGCTCAAGACGGTCTGCTCATCATGCTCGACGACCAGGATGGTGTTGTCCTGATCGCGCAAGGCCTGGAGAGCTTCAATGAGGCGCGCCTGGTCCCGGTGATGCAGCCCGATACTGGGCTCGTCCAGGACATAGAGGCAATCGGTGAGACCGGAGCCGATCTGACCGGCGAGGCGCAGGCGCTGGGCCTCCCCGCCGGAGAGCGTCGGCGCGGTGCGATCGAGGGTCAGGTAGTGCAGACCGACGTGCTGGAGGAAGCGTAGCCGCTGGCGGAGTTCTTTGAGCGGCTCCTCGGCGATCTGGCCACGCGCCCCGGTGAGTTCCAGGGTTTCGAAGAAGACCTGGGCCTCGGTCACGGTCATGGCCAACAGCTCGGCGATGGACTTGCCGCCCAGCTTGACAGCCAGGGACTCGCGACACAGGCGCTGACCGCCGCAGTCGGGGCAGGGGCTCTCGCGAATCACCTTGTCCAGCATCATGCGCCAGGGTCCCCCGGCGGTGCGTTTGTAGCGGTGCATGAACCACTGGAGCAGGCCTTCCCAGGGGCCGGCATGGCGCCACTCCCAGCCGGTACGGGGGTTTCTGAACAGGTACCGAATCCGCTCCGGGGTGCCCTGGAGGAGTACCTGGCGCTGCTCGGGGGTGAGGTCCTGCCAGGGCGTGTCCAGGGAGAAGCCGAAGTGGTTCCCGACGCCCTCGAGCCAATGCCACTCGATACGGCGGATGAGCTTGTTGAGGGTCGGCAGGGCACCCTGACGTAAAGATTTCTGCGGGTGCTCGACAAGCAGAGCGGGGTCAAGCCGCTTGCAGACGCCCAGGCCCTCGCAGGTATGACACATGCCGCGGGGGTTGTTGAAAGAGAAGCTCGCGGGATACATCTCCGGAAGACTGATCAGACATTCCGGGCAGGAGGAGTCGCGGCTGAAACGGATCTCCTCGCCCGAGAGCGGCAGCACCAGGAGGTTGCCCTCGCCCCACTCCAGGGCAGTGTCTACGGTCTCCGCCAGGCGTCCAGGCTCCTGGGTGCGGGCCGGGAGGCGGTCAATCACCAGCTCGACGTCATGCCGACGGTAGCGGTCGAGAAGCGGCGGATTCTCCAGACGAATCGGCTCCCCGTCCACGCGGGCATGGGCGAAGCCGCGACGGTGGAGGTCGGCGAAGAGGTCCTTGAACTGACCGCGCCGGCCGCTCACCAATGGAGCGAGAATCTGCAACGAACCGTTCTGGTTGAGAGTGCGGATCTGATCCAGGATGGACTGGCGACTCTGAGCGCCCAGCGGGCGTCCGCATTCGGGGCAATGGGGTTCACCCAGGGTGGCGTACAGCACACGCAGGTAGTCGTAGATCTCGGTAATGGTGCCGACGGTGGAGCGGGGGTTGTGGCTGGCCACGCCTTGCTGGATGGCGATGGCCGGGCAGAGGCCCTCCACGGCGTCCAGACGCGGACGGGGGAGTTGGGGCATGAACTGCCGCGCGTAGGGCGAGAGGGACTCGACATAAAGCCGCTGCCCCTCCGCATAGAGCGTGTCGAAGGCTAGCGAGGACTTCCCCGAGCCGCTAAGACCGGTGAAGACGAGGAGTCGATGCTTGGGGAGCGTGAGATTCAGGCCCTGGAGGTTGTGCTCACGGGCACCACGGATTGTGATTACGTCGGAAGGCAAGAAAGTCTCCTGGATAGCACGGGGAGATACGCCCAGACGTATGGAATCCTACGCTCCAACGGCCGTGCTGTCAATCGGGAGTTGAGGAGGGGGGAGGGCCTCACCCCCTGGGCGGCCACGAGGCGGCCGCCGGTCCCCCTCTCCCTGTCGGATTCGTGCCGAATCCGCCGAGGAGAGGGGGATAGGATGGGGAGTGTGGGCCGGCCTCCTGACGCGCAGAGCGCGTCAGTCGTGCGGCCCCTCCAGGGGAAACGGCAGGGTGATCTCTCCTGCAGGAGGGGAGGTGGTCAGACCATGTGGTTGGGCAGCGCGTAGAAGGAGACTAGCAACAGGAACAGGACAAATAGGACCGGCAAGACCTGACCATAGCGCCCGGGGAGGAGCCGGGAGAGGCCGCGGCACGCTCCAATCGCAATCACCGCCAGGAAGGGGAAGAAGTAGCGGCCCTGGGCGGAGAAAGCTACCAGGTTGAAGCTCAGGTAGGAGGCAATGAGAACCGCGAGTCCGGCAAGCAGCGCCAGCAAGAAGACACGGCGCTCAGGACCCATGGCGAGGCGCTTTCTGGACAGAACCAGGCCCAGGAGTCCGAAGAGCAAGCCCGCGTTGCAGACCTGATAGACCCACCAGGGGAGAAAGTCCTTCTCACTGACCATCGAATTGAATACACCCCAGAAGCTGTCTCGCAGGTAGTGCGATCGCAGGGCCAGAACCACTCGCGCCCAGTTTGAGGCGGGCGCGCGCCAGGGGGAATAGGAGAGCGTGGTCTCGCCGATGGCGCGGATGGCCAGCGGGTCGCCATAGAGGAGCTGGTTGCGCACTAGCCACCAGCCCGCTACCAGCAGCAGGCCTCCCAGCGCGAGAGCGATCCACCTGAGCTTGAGCGGCCAGCGTGTGGGGCGTAGAGCCAGGGCGAGGAGAACCATGACGAGCAAACACAGGGCAGTGGACTTGGACATGAGCGCCAGGCCGCAGACGGCGCCGAGCGTCAGGAGGCGGGCCGGAGTCGGGCCACGGGCAAGGGCCTGCCACAGGAGCAAGAGGCCGAGGGTAACCAGGAGATTGGCCAGGGCGTCATTGTTGACTACCGAGCACATGTACAGGTTCATGGGCACGAAGGCCACCAGGGCGGCCGCGCAGAGAGGAATCGTCGGAGGGGCGTGGGGCAGCAACTCGCAGGCCAGCTTCCAGGTGAGCCAGACCATGAGCAGGCCGCAGAGCGTGCAGATCAGGCGGGCGCCGGTGACGGTGGGGCCGACCAGGCGCCAGAGCCCCGCGGCCAGGGCGTGGTACAAAGGCGGCTGAATCCCCTCGTTGCGGGGGGGAAGCTGGCGGAAGTCAGCCCACACACCGTGGTAGAAGCGCTCCACCTGGTCGAGGTGCTGGAGTTCATCGGGAGGGCAGCCGACAGGTATGCGGACGGTCAGCCATACCGACAGGGACAAGAAGAGCACCAGGATGGCCCAGACGTACCAGCGAGTGGAGGGCAAGGATCGGGATACCTCCCTGCAAACTGACGGGCCGGAGTAGCCGCAGAGGGGCAGGCAGGCCCGGTCCCCTCCGCGGCTGCAGGTGACGGACTACTCTGCCAGCCAGGCAAGAAACTCCTGGTAGCTCTCACAGAACTGGGTCAGGGTACGCGCGGCGGGGAGATAGGCGTCAAATTCCTCCACCCGCATCCCATCCGGCTCGTAGGCCTGGCGGAAGAGTTGGCTCTTGTAGAGCTTGTCCAGGTAGCCTGCTGGCAAGGGCGTCCACATGCCGTCAGGATTCAGTTCTCGCGGCTCAGAGTCAAACTGGTCCTGCCGGTCCGGGAAGATGGTGATGAACATGGACACTTCTGGTTCCTGGTGGATAGAGCGCAGAATGTTCCACGGACCGCGGCCGGCTGCGGCCAGCGGGCAGGATTTGTCCAGTCCCGTGCCCCCACCCTGGGGGGCTTTCGACAACAGCCGGTACTCGCGCTGCCGCATGGCCGTGGTACACCACTTCTTGACCTCTTCCCAGTCACTGACGCCGGCGGCCTGCAGCTCCTCGCCGACGGGGTCGTCCAGTCGCCCGTCCATCTGGGTGCGGAAGCTGACCGGCGCGACGCTGTGCTTCTGGATGATGCCGGCGAACGCGATTTGCTGCGGGAGGGCGAAGTTCACCGTGATGTTGACGCCGATGGCGCTGGCAGTTAGCTCAGCGGCGACGTCAATGCCGGCCTGGGTACCTGGGACCTTGAAGACGCAGTTAGGGGTGCCGCCGAGGACTTCCTCGAGCTGTCCCCAGACCCACTTGGCCTCCGAGATCATCTTCTCGGCATCAGTGGCGCACTCGGGGGAGAGCTGCAAGCTGACATAGCCCAAGCGGCCTTCGGTGATCTCCCATACGGGTCGCATCAGGCGGGCGTTGTGGGCTACCACCTGGATGGTCATGGCGTAGGCGAGCTCAACCGGGGAGAAGCTGGGGTTCTCGCGGCGGAGATGATCGCGCACCGGAGTCCAGTATGCGGGCTCTTCCTTGCGAGCGGTATTGACCAGCACCGGGTTGGTGGTGACCAGCGCGGCGCCACGTCGCATGGCCTGGCGGAGGTGCGCGGCGTAGTCGTTGCCCCAATAGGTGTTAGCCTCGCCGCGGAAGGTCATGCGGGTGAGCTTGGCGAGGTTGGACTGGCCCAGCGCGGCGATCTGGGTCTCGGCGTGTTGCACCAGGTCGGCGCGGCCCCACTCGCGCAGCAGGCTCAGATTCTCCTCGGCCAGGTCGGCCAGCGTGTCATCGCTGATGACCATGCACTCCTCAGAGTGCGGGTGGCTCTCCCAGCACTTGAGGCGCCAGTCAGGGAGAACCGAGCGGAGGTCAAGGGCATTCTCAGCCAGCATCTCGGCAATCTCCTGCTGCCGAGCTTCGGCGGCGCCGGGATATTCAGCGGCGAGTTCCTCGCGCCAGGCGCTCTCTCGCGTGGTGAACTCTGCAGAGGGGGTGCGGAGTATGAGGTCGTTGATCTGGAACAGGCTGTCGTCGTTCATAGTAGTCTCCTGGAGGTTGCCAACATCTCGCGGTTGACAGATATCGATAACGATGCCCACAGACGGCGCGGACGACGGGTATTTCCACAGAGGAGAGAGGCATACCTGCCTGACCGGAGACAGGAATGCAGGAGGCTGAGTGGGCGGATGAAGCCGGATAGGGGCTGCCGCGAGGCGACGAGGCGCTCCTATCCGGCTCCCTCGGGGGGCACAAGCGCTAGTGGTCTCTGGCCAGCGCGGGCTCCCAGTGCGAGGGCCTAGGCAGCAGGTTCACCGGCCCGCAGGACTCGGCAAGGGTTTCGAAGACCTCGCCGGTGCGCAGGTCCACGGTCAGCACCAACTGCTTGTCCTGGCGTTGGCCAACCAGCAGGGCAAACCGCAGCTCGGGGGTCAGCTCGGCCCGGTTCAGCGTGAAGTCCTCTATCCTGGTGATCTCTTCACGGGTTCCGGTGAAATGCTCTTCATAGACCAGGGTGACCGGGTGCTCGGCGTCAGGCTTCTCAGTCTCAATCACCAGTGTGTAGGACCGGTTGAGCAGGAGTGAGAAGGCATGGTCGGAAGCAGGCTCCCATGGTGGGTCCACTGCCTGCCACCGCGCGGGCCCCTCGTTCTCCACGAGTTGGAAGGCCGCGAGGCCGTCCTTGGTGCGCAGGAGGGCCTGCAGCGGACTCTCGGGCTCCCAGGTGAGCCTGACGGGCTGGCCGTCAACGGGCAGCGGTGGCGCCACCAGGGTCTCCACCGTCGGGTTGTCAAGGCCGCCGCACTCAACTCGCCAGGGGGTCCCCACTCGGGGGCGGGAGAAGGTCGCCCAACGCTTGCCGTCGGGAGCCAGCACGGGAGAAGCGAAGGAGAAAGCGCTCATGAGCCGCTCCTCTGTGCCGCGCTCGCCGGAGGCGAGGTGGAGCAGATCAAAGCCAGACCGGGAGGTGCGACGCGTGGCCAGGACAGAGCCGTCCGGCTGGGGCGCGACGTCCGTCACGCCGGCGATCAACTGCAAGGGGTTGGTACCCAGGAGCGAGAGCTGATACAGATTGCCGTTGAAGTTGGCCTCGTTCTCCACCGGTTCCAGGTACAGAGCAGAGTGGTCCCACGAATCCGTGGGGCCGGCGTAGGTGAATTGCTTTTGGCTGGTGTGATAGCAGTAGTTGCTGCGCGGAGCCTTTAGCTCGACCCGGAACCCAGGCACGAGGGCCTTGGCGTAAGCCATGCCCGGACGCTGCAGGCCCAGGGCGGAACTCATCCAGGTAACGGGTTCGAGCTTCTCGACCGTGATCTGAGTCAGATCCACCTTGAGGCGTTGAGCGAGATCCTGACGGCAGGTATCAACGATGGGAACCACTGCGGCGGAGGCCACAGCTCCCAGGAGCAGCAAGAGCGCGGTGGTTACAGCGAGAAGAGCCAGCAAGCGACGGGATGGTGCCATGGTACAGACCTCCACAACTCAGAATCGGTGCCTCATCTCCTACGACGTGAGGTAGTTGTTGTGTGTTCCGCGTAGGCCCAGAGCAGGTACAGCCGCTCGCGTGCCTGGTCCGTGAAATAGACAACGGGGCGGCACATGGTGTGCCGCCCCGGTATTTCTCTTCGTCGCCCTCGGAGCTATTCCGGGGACTCCTTGGTGATCTTGGCTTCGGTCGGGCCGCCCAAGACGGCTTTCGACGCTCGGCCAGCACACCCGAACAGCTCGATGTACTCGTACACGGTGTTCTTGATCTTGGTCATCCCCGGGCCGAGGACCTTGCGGAAGTCCTTCTGATCGGGGTCCTTGGCCAGGGCTTCCTTGATGCCCTCGATGAAGACCATGGAGAGATGGGTAGCGACGTTGATCTTGGTCAGCCCCATGGTACAAGCGCGCTTGAGCTGATCGTCGGGTGTCCCCGAGGAGCCGTGCAACACCAGGGGAATCCCGGTGGCCTCTTGCAGAGCCTGAAGGTGGTCGAAGTCAATCTGCGAGCCCTTGCCGGGGACGCCGTGGATGTTGCCCACCGCGACGGCCAGGCTGTCCACGCCGGTGCGCTCGACGAACTCGACGGCCTGCTTGATGTCGGTCATGGTGGAACGCAGCTTCTCGATCTGCTCTGCGCTGAGCAGTTCGTTGATGTTATCGCACTCGCCCTCAATCAAGGGACGGAGTTCGTCGGTGGTGAGGAATTCCTCCACCTTGGGGATCAGGCCCAGCTCGGCTTCCACGGGGACGCCGCAGGCATGGCCCATGCGCACGATGCTGGCGGTGTTCTCCACGTTGACCTCGAAGTCTTCCTTCGAGCCGTCGTACATGAGGGAGGTGAAGCCGGCACGCAGGCACTGAACGTTCTGCTCCCAGCTAGTGCCGTGGTCGAGATGCAGGACGACGGGGATGCTAACCGCCTCGGCGGCGGTCTTGACCATTCCGGCGGCCTGCCAGAGACCCGCGTACTGAATGGCGCCCTGGCTCACCTGGAGAATGACAGGTGCCTCCTTCTCAGCGCAGGCCTCGATGATGGCGTTCACAGATTCGAGGTTGTTGGCGTTGAAAGCGCCGATGGCATAGCCGCCCTCGAGGGCGGCGGGTAGAACTTCGTAACTGGTAACCAGTGGCATAGGGGTCAGCTCCTTGGGTTATTGGCGGGCCAAATGTCCGCTGAACGACATAATAATATACCGAGCCGGAACTGGCAAGACCTGGGCGTCTGGCGGAGAACTCAACTTGTATGAGGGCAGGGGAGGACAGGGTGATGTTTGCCTCGGCGAGGAGAGGATCTCTACAACGAAATTGACCTGGGGTCCAGAGGCCAGCGAGGTCACCGCAGCCGCTGGTCAAAGTAGCGCGGGGCAAAGGCACGCACCAGGGCGATGGGAACCAACCCGCGCCGATGAAGCGCCAACCCCATGTCCAGTACCCGGCCTCGGGGAGTGGGATGAGCGACCTGCTTTTGCACCTCGGCGAACTGCCGCAGGGCCACCTCCTCAGCCACGACCCGCGGCAGCACGCCCCGCCGCTGTGCTTCCTGAAGCAGCTCGGCCACCCGGGGCTCGAAGCGGCGTTGTACCAGATCGCGAATCTGGCGCTCGCGAAGTCCGGCAAACTCCATGGTTCCTCCCAGCACCCCGCCGCTATTGGCCACGAAATCAGGCAGGCACAGCACGCCGCGCGCGGCCAGCGCCTGCTCGGCACCCGGGGTGAGGGGGCTGTTGGCGCCGGGGCAGACCAGCGGCGCCTGGAGGCGGTCTGCGTTGTCCTCGCGGATACTATTATGGCGCGCGCAGGGGGAGAGGAGCTCCACGGGCAGCTCCAGGAGCGCGGGTGGATCGAGTCGTTCCGCGTCGGGGTAGTGCTCGACCACGCGGTGGCCAGCGGTGGTGGCCAGGGTCTGAAGACGAGGAATGTCCAGGCCAGAAGGGTCGTAGAGAGCGCCGTGCGAGGTGGAGATAGCTACCACCCGCACGCCGGCCTCATGGAGCAGACCGGCCAGGGGCCCACCGACGCGACCAAAGCCCTCTACCGCTGCCCGGCAGGAGGCCAGGTCCAGGCCCAGGTGGCGGGCGGCTTGCCGGGCGGTGGAGAAGACCGTCAGGGCGGTGTAGAAACCGGAGCGGGTGCCGCGCAGCTCGCGCTTGTAGAGGGGGGCGCCGGCGGCCGCCATCAGGTGGCGGATGTCAGCATTGTTGGTGCCCATATCGGTGCCGGGCATGTATTGGCGGGTGCGCAGGAGGGGCGCCAGCGCTTGCCCGAACTGCTCGAGGAGAGCCCAGCGCTGCTCCTGTGGGGCCTCGGGATCGCCGCGCACGCCCGCCTTGGCTCCGCCCTGGGGCAAGCCCAGGAAGCCGTACTTGAGGGTCATGTCCCGGGCCAGAAGGGAGAGCTCTAACTCATCCACGTCGGGCATCATGCGCAGGCCGCCACAGGCACGGCCCGCCACGGTGGAGTCAATCACCAAAAAGCCCACCGGTTCGGAATTGTGGACCACAGTGTAGACGGACTGAGAGTCGGTGGAGTGACAGGTCAGCTCCATGCTTCACCTCGGGGAGCAGAGTCAGGCCCTGGCTTGCGGGCCAGCGCCGCCACATAGTAGCTCGTGAGAAAGCGGGTAGGCCAGCGCTCGAGACTCTCAAAGCGGCGCACGCGCTGCAGGAACCTCGCAACTTGGTCTGGGGAACCCTGGCGTTCCAGACGCTGGGCCAGCGCCACTGCGAGCAGGCGGGGGCAGTGAAGCACCGCGGCCAGACGCATGACCTCGAAGCCGGCGCGGAGGAGAGCTCGACGCAGGCCTCGGGGACCGAGAGTAGCTCCCATGTAGTAGGGGACCAGTCCCAGACGACGCAGCAGGCCGAAGGGCAGCAAGTTGCGCACAGCGACCAGGGGATTAGCCAGGTTGTCAACCGTGACCAGGAGTTGGCCTCCCGGGCGCAGCACACGCAGAATCTCCGCCAGGCTGTCGTGGATCTCAGCGCGGGAACGGAAATGATCCAGGGTGGAGTTCGAGAAGACCACGTCGAAGGTGTCATTGGCGAAGGGCAGTCGGCGGACATCCCCAGCGGTGGCGAGGAGTCCGGGGTGCTGTGCCTGGGCCTGGCAGATGGTCGCCGTGGAGAGATCGATACCTACGGTGGTTGTGCTGCGGCTGGCCAGAACGGGGTACAGGCCTTCCCCGACGGCCTCATCAAAGAGATCTGTCTTTAGCATACGGGGGAGGGTTGCGGGCGGGAGCCAGAGGGCCAGCAGTCGCGCATACACCCAGTCGCTGTGGGACCGCCATAGCGACTGCCCAGGCGCCGCTTGGCATTCCCCGGTGACCTCTTCCCAGTAGCGAGCTTCAAGCTCGGTGTGGGTCATCTGTTCTCGGACGTCCCCTCCTCACCCTCCGAAAATTGAGCGAGGATAGGCTTGATCTTGCCGCCGGGGGTGCGCTCAATACTGTCGACAAAAGCTATCTCGACGCGGGTATCGGCACCGAAGACGTGGGCCAGTCCGCTAGCGATGGCGGCGCGGGTGGCCTCCCGGTCGGCGTCACCCGCGACCACCAGCTTGACGCTAAGATGATCGGGGGCGTGTTGCGCGACCTGATATTGCCAGACCTCCGGGCGAGAGACCACGGTAGCGGTGACATCGGGGTGCACCAGCTCCCCGGAGGGCCGCTGCAGGAAGTCGCGTCCACGACCGCGCAGGAAGGACAACAGGGGAAGCTGACGTCCGCACGGGCACGGCTTCGGATGCAACGTCGCGAGATCGTTGAGACGGTAGTTGAGGAGCACGGTGGCGCGATTGATTAGGTTCGAGACCACAACCTCGCCGCCCTCACCCGGGGCGACCGTACGCCCTGAGGGATCCACGACGCGGACGGGGTAGAGGTCAATATTGAGGTGGAAGCCCTGATGTTCGAGACACTCGAAGCCAATCTTGAGGGTCTCGGTGGCCTGGTAAGTACTGAGGATAGGGATACCGAAATCCTCCTGGATGAGACGGCGGATCGTCTCGGAGACGCCTTCCGAGCCGTAGGTGACTACTTGCGGGTGGTGGAAGGGCTGACCGGAGTTCTTGAGATAGCCGAAGAGCGTGACCAGGTAAGAGCCGTTGCTGTGCAAGACGTCGGGCTGAAACTCATTGAGGAGCCGAACATTCTCCTCGACGGGGTCAAAGACGGAGAGATACTGGCGCTGAATGCTGGCTTGGCGAGGAAACCAGGCGTGGTTACGGAGGAAGAACTGAATGCGACGTGGGGTGGATCCCTCCATGGTGGTGGTGATGACGGTCTCACGGTAGCCGAGTTTGTGTCCCACCAGAGCAGTGATCATGCAGCGCTCGCGCTCAGCATGGGCGGCGTTCTGGAAGAGGGCGGCGGTGTCATGATAGATCACCCGGCGGATGCCAGTGCTGCCCCCGGTATGCAGCTCCATATAACGCTCCTTGGGCTGAGCATGGGAGCGGAAGCGCTCAGGATCACGACGATAAAGGTCCGTCTCAAGGACCGGGAGTCGGGCCAGGTCCTCAGCGGTGCGGAAATCGGCAGGCGTCAAGCCGAGCCGATCCAGGGTCTCGCGGTAGTAGGGGACGTGGCGGTAAGCATAGGCCACCATGGCACGCGCGCGGCGCGCCTGGTCACGCAGAATGAGCGGCAGCGGGCGGAAGGGGTACTGCGCCTGCCCCCGTAAGTGCCAGGCTAGATAGGCGCTCCAGTGAAGCTGGCTAGGTTTCAAGAGGGACCTTCCCGGAGTGGGTCTTCAGCAGCCGGGGAAGCAACGGTCCGGCGCCTACGGACGAGGGCTAGAGCGGCAGTGATGACGAACGTCACACTGCTGTACAGGAAATAGAGGACATGCATGAAGAAGCCGGCCACAGCCAGACGCCAGCCTCCACGGCGGAAGAGAAAGGCGTGGAGCGGCGCGTTGAGAAGGCCCAGCGCTAGCAGAGAGGCAGGGGCAAGCGCCCATAACCAGGGGCGCCAGAATCCGGTAGCCAGTGCGCAGACTGTGGCCCAGGCGAGAACGGCACTGAGCCGGCTCTTGCGGTCCAGGTTGAGGTCTGCGGGGAAGAAGGATTCGCGCACAATGAGCCGCGTCCAGGGGGCGGCGCGGTCCAGGATATCGGAGCGCACCATGCTCCAGAAGGTCCACTGTTTGAGATGTGTGCCCTGGATGTCGGGACATAGGCGGATGCGGTGGCCCGCGCGACGCAGGCGCCAGCCCAGGTCTATGTCCTCGATGGAAGTGCCGCCGTAGCGTTCGTCGAACCCGCCCACAGAGAGGAAGACGGAGCGGCGGATGGCACCACAGCCGGTCCAGAAATTGGCTGTCTCACGGCGGGCATGTTGGTGGACGTAATGGTGAACCAGATTCTTGTAGCGGGAGACAAGGGTCCCCGGGGGGTGGTCGTCGTAGGAGCCGAAAAGAGCGCAGAGCCCGGGGTCCCGGGTGAATTCCTGTTCAATAAGCGCGAGCGTGTCGCGGTGGACGACCACGTCGGCATCCACGAAGACGAGGAGTTCTCCCCGCGTAGCACGGGCACCGAGGTTGCGGACGTGAGCCGCGCCGCTGCCTCCTTCCTCTCGCTGCAAGACTCTGGCCCCGAGCTGCCGGGCCAGCTCGGGAGAGCCGTCGGTGGAGCCGTCGTCCACGACGACCAGGTCGTCGGGGGAACGGTCACCCGCAAGCAGTGCCTCCAGGCAAAGGCGCAGTCCGTCGCCTCCGTTCCGCACTGGGACCAGCACCGAGACAGTGTGAGACATAGTCCTCCAGATGCATTGCAGAAGTTACTGTTTGGGCCGGACTCCTAGAGCGGGGCCTCCTCGGGTGCCAACTCCAATGACTCCTGAACGGCCAGGTGGCGGAGCTCACGGCGCAGGAGCCAAAGGCCCACCAGTAAGACCGCCAGCGCAGAGCCGAGTTGCGCCCAAGCCATGCCCATGGCACCGTAGGACGGGACCAGAAGTAGTGCCAGCCCCACAATAAATGGTAGTCGCCCCAACCGGCGCAAGAGTTCAAGTTGTGGCTTGCGCAGGCCATGGTAGACCGCATCCACGGGTTTGGTCAATACAAGCACAGCGAAGTCGAGGGCGTTGATCAGGAAGAGCAGGCCAGCTGCGGCGAAGCTGGGGCCGAGAAGCGGAAGCAGGGGGCTGGCGGCCAGTGCGCAGACCACCATGGCGGCGCCCATGAAAGCGGCCAGGCGGATTTGTCGGCGGAAGAAGCTGGAGAACTGCGCATGTCCGTTCTGACGGCTGGCGGCGGGTAGCCAGTACTGGTAGAGGGCGACGGTCACTACGCCGAAGACGAAGGCCGGATAGCGTCCCATGCTGAAAAGCCCGGCGGCAGTGGTTCCCGCCCAGGCAATCACCAGGAAGGGAGCGAGGTTGATCTGCAGGGATTCGGCTCCCTGGCACAACGCAGGCCAACGGGCGTAGGTCAGGAGCTCGCGCAGCAGGCTGCGGCGCAGGGCCAGACCAGTGCGCCATAGCGGCACCAGAAACGAGAGACCCAGGAACGCGCTGGCGCCAACCCCCAGAGAGTGTGCCTGTAGCAGGCGGGTCAGGGTCAGAGGGCCGCCAAGCATGGCGGCGCCCAGGGATGCCAGGCCAGTCAGGGCGCCGAGGAGCACCAGCCCGGCGCCCAGGTATAGACGCTGCTGGGCCAGCAGACCGCCAAGTTCGCAATTGACCAAAGTGCGGCTTCCGGCCCATACGGTGACCAGCAAGAGGAAGGGAAAGGCGAGATAATGAGAGCGCAGGAGACCCAGCCCCTCGGCGGCCAGGCTGAGGCCGCCTGCCAGCAGAGTGGCGGCGCAGGCGAGGAGGAGAGAGAAGGTGACAAGTCCGGCGGCCTCGGCGCGACGGTGATGGCGCAGATGCTCGGCACCCAGGCGAACCGTGGCGACATGCAGGCCGCCGCCGACGATGCTGCTGAAGAGGAGCTGCAGACTGATCGCTACCGTGTACAGGCCCATGTCGGCGAGAGAAAGGCTGCGGGAGGCGGCGAGAAAGTACAGTCCGCCCACCACGGTGCTGACGAGGTTGGCCAGGAGCAGAACGGCGACTGGGGAGGTCAAGAGTCGCAGGCGCACGGGAGAGAGATTCTCGCCACCGAGGCGGTCTACCTTCTTCTTCCGGTGGCGGCAGTAGAGCAGACCCCAGAAATCGGCGGCAAACTCCGCCTCAGGCCGAGAGCTGAGACCACCACCATCGCAAGCAGCACGGTCATCCCGAAGAGCACCGGGACCCGGGGAAGCCCCAGCCGCCAGGCGTAGAACCACCAGAAATCGAGACTATGGCGCATCTGAATCTTGAATTCTTTCGAAAGCAGACCCTCAGGGCCCCAGGCGTCCGAAAGGTGAAGCGGAGTGGTCTGCACCTCGGCCAGCACCTTGATCTGACCGAGAGGCGGGAAGTGGCGCCACTGGTAGACCACCGTCTGCGAGGAGTGGGTCTGGGCATGGACCCTGCCCAGCCATGTGCCGTAGGGAACAATGATTCCCAGAACCTGGAGCGTCATACTCGTCACGAGCAGGAAGACCAGGACCGTCCTGGGGAGGAAGCCGGAGGAGAGTGCGCGGAGCCCCCAGGGGAGGGGCAGCATGAGGAAGGGGAGGGCGGGCAAGAGGTAGCGCGGGCCCCAGGCGAAGCGGTCCGGTGCGCTGGCAGCATGGTAGAAGAGGTAGGCGGCGGCCAGCAGCAGGACGGTCCACATCTCGGCGGGGAACTCCTGCCGGGCTGCACGCCAGCCGATAAGGGCTATGAGTACCAGCGGGCAGTAGATGAACAGACCGCGTCCTGGACCGAGGAGAAACCCATAGAGCTGCAGCAGATAGGGGGGCGTGCCGGAGCTGGGGGCATAGAACCCCCGGGTGTAGCCCAGATCGAGTGGGGAGCCGAAGCGGACCTGATTGTAGAGCAGCATCAGCGCCAGCCAGGGGAGCAAGCCCAGACAGAAGAGACCAAGCTCCCGCCACAGCGGCGCGCGAAAACCCATTTGTGCCGGGGCGGGCCAGCCACGGCGCCAGAGAACATAGAAGAGGAAGACCGGCGCGGCCAGGAGGGCGCTGGGCTTGGTGGCCACGGCCCAGCCCAGGGCGAAGCCCGCAAGCGAGAGCCACGCGCCGTGGGGTTGGCGCAGGGCGTAGACAGTGAGACTATGGAAACACAGCAGTAGACAGAGGGCGATGAAGGGCTCATAGAAGCCGGCCTTGCTGTAAACCCAAAAGGGAGTGCCCAGGGCGAAGAGCAGCGTGGCGCCGAGGGAGAGTCGCAAGTCGCCGGTCAGTAACCACAGCAACTGGCAGAGGATAACGCCCAGGAAAGCGATCTGGAAAGCCAGGGAGAGATTGACCGCCGCGCGCGGGAGCAGAGCCGCCATGCTGCCCGCCGACTGCGCACCAAGGATGTGCGCGATGAACGCCGCGCCTTTGCCCAGCAAGTACCAGGGGACCAGAAAGAGGGGGTAGCCGAGACCGTAGAGGGCATACAGACGGCCGTCCTGCCCGCGGCGTGCGTGCCCGGTGTCCAAGGCTTCGGTGACGAGCACCCCCGAGGTGGGCAGGGCCACGGAGCCGCGCTCCACCAGATTACGGGTCATAAGATAGGTGGTCTCGGCGTCCTGCAAGTCGCTGAAACCCTTGGCGGTAAGTAGATAGATCGCCAGTAAGAGGCAGAAGACGAGACCGGAGACGCGAGCCCGCGAAGAGGAAGAGGAGGAAGTTGAACCCGAGTGGGCGGGCGTCATGTCAGTGGAGGGCCTCCGCCTGACTGTAGAGCTGGCGGGCGGCGGTGAGTCCGCTAAGCATGGCCAGGTCCATATTGTCGTAGCGGTGGGTGCCACCTCGACCGATAACCTGCAGATTGCTCAGCCCTGCCAGGTAGGCCAGTAGGGTTTCGCGCCGCTGCTGATAGCCGGGATCGTAGACCGGATACGCGAAGGGCACACGCACCACGCGGCCACCGAGGAGGTCCTCGCCGTGCCGCAGGCCCATGTCCGAGAGTTCCCGTGCCCCCAGCGCGATCAGATCCTCGTCGGGCCAGGTCCACAGATCTTCGCCGGGCCAGCAGAAGTATTCCAGGCCGAGAAGTGTCCGGTCGGAGTCGGGCGCCATCGCGGGGCTCCAGTTCCTGGGGCTCTGGATGCGCCCCATGCGCACCTGTGGCTCATGCACGTAGACCCAGTTATCCGGGAAGAGATCCGCAGCCTCGAGAATCACTGCCACGGTGAGGAGACCCCGGAAGCGTAAGGCGCGGGCAGCGGCCAGGACTTCCGCGGGCGGCTCCGGCTCCAGATGCAGCACCAACTCACGCAGAGGGGCGGAGGAAACCACGGCGGCGCCCTCCAGCTCCAGGCGTTCTCCTCCGAAGCGCAGGGCCGTCACACGCGTGCCGTCATGCTCTACGGTTTCCACGGGGGAGGACAGGCGGATCTCCCCACCGCTCTCGGTAATCAGGCTGGCCATCCTCTCCCACATCATGCTGGGACCCCGGGGAGGGTAGCGGAATTGGTCAATCAAGCTGGCATGTCCGGCGCGGTTTCCGGCCAGCGCCGCCTGCACGATCTCGCGCAACGACAGGCCGCGAATACGCTCGGCCGCCCAGTCAGCGCTGATCTCGGAGCAGGGCATGCCCCACACCTTCTCGGTGTAGCTGCGAAAGAAGGCCTCGTACAGACGACGACCGAAGCGGTTGACCACCCACTGCTCGAAGCTCTGGGGATCGCGGTAGGGACGGAGCCGGGCGTACAGGTAGCTGGCCATGATCGCGGCAGAAGTGCCGAACCCCAGCTTGCGTAGCGTGGGCAGGAGCTTGAGGGGGTAATCGAAGAATCGCCGGCGGTAGTAGATGCGGGAGAGACGCGGACGAAGGAGGAAATCCTCGCCGCCTTCGCCGCCGGGGTGGACGCCGCGGGGGAAAACCGGGCGCAGGAGTTGGATGAAAAGCTCGCCGCGGGCGCCTTTGGCGCGGCCGCGCCCCACTTCATCGGCGCCCTTCAGTCAAACAAGGCAAAGCTTGTGACGGGGCGGGCGGCCCTCATCCACTCGGTCGACTCGCTGAAGCTGGGCAAAGCCGTCGGCCGGCTGGCCCAGGGGCAGAATATTGTCCAGGATGTGCTAATAGAAATAAACATCGGAGAAGAGCAGAGCAAGGCCGGCGTCCTCCCCTCCGGCGCGGCGGGCCTTCTCGACGGGCTGAAC
>LSQX01143927.1_pt1 | contig 27606 bp, 27 predicted proteins | sample 654561 | NCBI WGS metagenome assembly LSQX01 (sample SAMN04489861, study PRJNA283612) | anaerobic digester metagenome | isolation source: 4 biogas reactors fed with cattle manure at either 37C or 55C with and... | place: Denmark: Kongens Lyngby | collected 2014
ACCTACCCGGTGTCTAACTCGTGAGTAGTAGAAAGCCACATTGCCGTTGCTGCCCGTGCGGTCTGGTAACCGCAAGACGCTGTCACTATTGGGCAGGCAAGGTTCCTAGATTCCGTCGGAACGTTCAATTGCGAGGGAGGAGGAACGTGCGCTCGGACGGCATATCAGCGTGTCAGTGATGTTATTCTTATACCACAGCCACCTGAACATGAGAGAGGTGCAGACGTCAATCGAAAAGACATAATGCAAGGGCCGGCCCCGATTCGCAGTTCGTAGGTTATACTCCTTCTACCGTGATATGATGGTAAAGAGGCCATGTTTGTTCGGGTGACTTGGATAAGAGGTATTGGTTACTTACGGATTGTCGAAAGTTACAGGAAGGACGGGGTAAGCAGGCATCGGGTGCTTCTCAGTTTGGGGCGGTGTGACGATCAGGCGAGAGTGGAGACGGTGCGCGAATTGGTCAGGGAGTACCGCCCGTTGGAAAGAGCTCCGGTGGTGATCGCGGAGGTTGAAGAAGCATCCGGGCGCGCGCAGGGGAAGGGGTATTTCCGGAAGCTAGGCCGGTGGAGGTAAGGGTGTTCTTCAGCCGCCGCTAAAGAGGTGTATCGCGATGAGACAGGCGTGCCGTAATGAACACAAAGCACGCGAGGGAGGGGTCACCGGGTCCGCATGTGTGCTGTTTTTTAGGCGATACGCAACGACCGCTGCCCCGAGTTCGACAGTGACAGGGCACACAGAGGGGGTTTTCGGGATCGGGGATCTAGGTTTCATGCGGGTTTGCTGGTTTGGCGGCGGCCAAAACAGAAAAAGGCAATAGGCACACGCGTACTCTATTATTGGCTTGCACTAGGCTGGTAACCGCGCTATAATCTAGACATGTATATAAGAACTACCAGCAGGAAGAACAAGGACGGCTCGGTCACGAAGTACGTTCAACTCGCCCACAACGTCTGGGACCCCAAGGCAGGCTGCGCGAAGGCGGAGGTGATCTACTCGTTCGGCCGCGCCGATACCCTGGACGTCGAGGCCTTAAAGAGGCTCATGAAGAGCATAGGCCGATTCCTAGAGCCCGCAGAGGCTTGCGCCTTGCAGTCAGGAAACCCAGACCAGGTGGAGGTCGTATCGAGTAAGGCCATGGGTGGAGCCTGGGTGCTCGATAGTCTGTGGAAAGAGCTCGGCATCGACAAGGCTCTCTCCTCTGCGGCAGGGTCAAGGGAGTTTACGACCCCGGTCGAGAGGGCCATCTTCGCGATGGTAGCCGACAGGGCGCTTTGCCCTTCGAGCAAGCTCGCGATGGAGGAGTGGGTGGAGAAGGACGTGGTGATACCTGGGCTTCCGTCCTGCCAGGTGCAGCAGCTATACAGGGCCATGGACTTTCTTCTCGAGTGCTCCGAGGAGATCCAGTGGGCCGTGTTCTCATCGTGCGCCCACCTTCTCAACCTTGAGGTGGACCTTATCTACTTTGACACAACCTCGATGTACTTCCAGGTCGAGGACGAGGATGACGCGGGGGATTTGAGGAGTTCACTGCGCCAGCGCGGCAAGTCCAAGGACAGGCGGGATGACCTGCCTCAGGTGGTGATCGGGCTTGCGGTCACGAGAGAGGGCATACCGATAAGGTGCTGGTGCTGGCCTGGCAACACGGTAGACATGTCCGTCATCCGGCAGGTTAAGAAAGACCTTGTAGGCTGGAAGCTGGGGCGAGTGATCTCTGTTGTGGACCGGGGGTTTGCATCGGAAGAGAACCTAAGATACTTGCAAAGAGCGGGAGGCCACTACATCGCAGGAGAGCCCATGCGAAGGGGCGTGGAGAAGGTGGGGAAGGCCCTATCCCGGGCCGGGCGGTACTCACGTATCAAGGACAACCTCGAGGTGAAAGAGATCATCGTCGGAGACGGCGAAGCGAGGACAAGGTATATCCTGGTGAGGAACCCCGAACAGGCAAAGCGCGACAAGCTGGAGAGGGACAAGCTCATAGTGGAACTTAAGGAGAAGCTCTCCAGCATAAAGAGGGTAGATGAGAAGGAGCATACCAAGGCCATCTGCGCGCTCGTCTCGAGCGAAAAGTATGGGCGGTATCTCACCGACACCAAGCGAGGACTTCCGAAGATAGACTACGGGAAGGTACGGGAAGAAGAGAAGCTGGACGGGAAGTATCTTCTGCGGACCTCGGACGATACGCTGTCGGCTGAGGACGTGGTTTTGGGATACAAGCAACTCGTCGAGGTGGAGGAGGCCTTTCGGACCCTAAAGAGCACGCTCGACATCCGGCCGGTGTACCACCGGCTCGATGACAGGATAAGGGCTCACGTGATGCTCTGCTGGCTTGCCCTGTTACTTGTTCGCGTGGCTGAGACCCGCGCGAAGGACACCTGGCGGAACATACGTCGGGAGCTACAGAGAATGCACCTGACACAGCTCAAGCTGCCGGGGGCTCTTGCGACGAGGAGAACAGAAACCACGGCGATGCAGGCCCAGATCTTTAAATTGCTCGGCGTGAAGGAACCGCCCAAGGTGTGGGATATCTCCCCAGCTAAGCCAGAAGCTAGGATATCCTAGATACACGCGTCTTTCCGACCCAGGGGCCAGAATGCCCGTCATTATTGCACTTCAGCCCCTTTGTGTGCCCAGGCGTTGTCGAACTCGGGGCTGCGGCGAGGCCGGAGGCGGGCCGCTCGTAAAGCCCGCCCGGCTAGCCGCCCTGCGAGAGAAGCCTCGTGCCACCAGGCCAGCGGCTCAGCAACCACGAGGGGCCTTTGGCAAGAAGCACATAGGTCGGCTGACAGTGGCCACCTTCTGAGAAGAGACAGCCTATAGGTAAACGGAGGTAGCTATGGGCCGCGAGAAGGAATACCGGCAACGGCTGAAATACCAGGTGGCCTCGGCAAAGAAGAAGACCCTGGAGAATCACGTGGCCGTCGAGCTTAAGAGCAATCTCGGGATAAGCGAAACCGAAGCCAGGCTATTGGCTTCCAGGATAGGTCGCTGGCTGCTCTTAAGGCCACAGGTGCGGGGACCCGAGCAAATCATAGTCGAGGCGGCTGACGGACGCAATAGCTTTGTGCGCAATGGGCGTGGCGTGACCACGAAGGTCAAACTGACAGCCTTTAGCCCTAAGGATCTCGAGTTGGAACTGGAGATGGGCCTGGCTGCCATGCAACTTGGCCGAGTGCTCCGGCTGATTGAGGAGGGCTATGCCCAGGATGCGCTCTTAAGCGCCAAGCAGGTCGGTATGATATGCAACCTGACGCCGACATCTCTGCGGAATCGACTACAAGAGGTCAGGAGACTCGGAATCTGGGTCCCGATCCAGGGGTTATGCCGGCGGGCTCGTGAACAGGGTGGTATGCCCAGGTCCACCTGGGCGATGGCAAGGTACCTGGGGGGACAGGATGGTCTGTGTCAAGAACAGTGGGGCAGTCTTGTCGCCAATCACGAAATTCCCCCGGGGGTGTGTCAAACAATTCGCCCACCCCGCGGTCGTGAAATCCCCACGTTGGGTGGCGCGAATATTTAGTTCAAGATCCGGTCGTCACCTCCTCCTTGTCAACTGGAAATGAAGATAAGCTTGGGTCGGAGCTGGCCCGCCCTCGGTCGGGGCGCCGGAGCAGGCGGTAGCTCTTTCCCTCCATCAGGATATAGTGAGAGCTGTTGATAAGGCGGTCAAGGGCCCCCTCCGCCAGGACTGGATTGGGGAAGAGCGCATACCAGTCCTTCGGGGTTCGGTTCGATACCACCATGAGCGAGCCGCTGCGGTAGCGTTCGCAGACGAGCTCGTAGAAGTCCTCGGCCTGGAGCGGGGTGAAATCGCGCAGCCCAAAGTCGTCGATGATGAGGAGGTCGGGCCCGAGGTAGGTGCGCATGCGTCTCTCGAAAGTGCCGTCGGCGTGGCCTCCGCCGAGATCGGCAAGTAGCTTCGAGGCCTTCCGATAGACGACGCTATAGCCCCTCTGACAGGCAATGTGCCCAAGTGCCTGTGATATGTGCGACTTCCCGACTCCAACTGGCCCGCAGATGATGACCGATTCTTTGCGTTCGAGGTACCCACATGTGGCAAGGTCCCGGATGGTCGTGGCCGGGATCTTCGGGTTGTAGCCGAAGTCAAACTCAGAAAGTGTCTTGACCTCTTCAAATCGCGCACGGGCCACCCGCTGAGCGAGCGCGTGGTTCGCCCGGCGGTTAATCTCATCTTCGAGCAATAGGTCGAGGAACTCAAGGTATCCGAGTTTCTCCTTTTGGGCTTGTTCTAAGCGTAAGTCCAGCGTATCGAGCATGCGTCCGAGCATTAACCGTTTGAGTTTCTTCTCGAGCTCATGAGTCTGCATTCAATTCACTCCTCCCGTACATCGGCCTCTATGGCAAAGGCATCAATCCCATGCAAGAGCGCTCCTGTGCTGCAACAAGTCTGTTCAGGGGTAGGCTGTTCGTCAAGTCCACGGGACAGGATGCCCTTTACAGTCCTATAGCGGGCATCGCCGAAGCTAAGAGCCCTTGAGCAGGCTCGGTCGAGCCTCTCGGCGCCGTACGTGTCACAAAGCCGAATCACACCTTGAGCCTGGCGCAGGTGAGTCAGGGTTTCCTCCCGGAGAAGCTCGAGTACCAGCTTAAATACCGATTCTCCCATCTGCTTTGCCTGGCGGATGCACCACTGCGGGGTCCTTTGGAAAAACGCGATCTTGTCGGCAGGAAGATCCTCAGGGTCAGTCTGCCTGCGTTCACCGGGCCTGCGTATGTGGGTCTTTACGAGTTCATCCCCCAGGTAGAACTGGACTTTCTTATCGCTGACTCGCACCTTTAGTTCCTGGCCGATATACCGCCAGGGCACCGAGTAGAGCACGCGTTTTACCGCGCAGTGGGAGTCCGGCCCCACCTTGGCGGTCTGCCACACGGCAAGCTCCCAGGGCTCAGGTAGCGGCTTTAATGCGGCCTTTTCGATGAGGTTATAGGCCTCAAGAGGCCTCTGCCCGGTTGTGCCGTGGATCCTCACGCCAGCAACTTCGGTGCACCACCTCAAGCCTTCCTGCTCGATCTCGGCAAACGAGGAAAACACCCGCCCCCTAAAGAAGCTATCCCGTACATACGGAACGACTCGTTCGACCCGGGGCTTGTCCTTGGGCTTTCCCTTGCGGCAGGGGTCTATCAGCACGCCATAGTGGGCGGCAAGCTCTTCATATGCCCGGTTGAACTGTGGCTCGTAGATATCGGGTTTGAGCACCCCATCGGTCAGATTATCGAGGACGAGGCGCCGAGGAGCCCCTTGGAAAAACTCAAGACCTCCGACGTTGCACTCGAGCCAAGAGCGCTTGTCCATACGCATGACAGGCCGGATGAACATGTGCCTGCTAAACGAAAGCACCATGATGAAGACCCAGAGCCTGTGACAGGTCCCGGTGCGAGGATCGCCCCATCTGCCCAGGTATCCGAAATCAAGCTGGACTTCCTCCCCCGGCGGCACTTCCGGACGATAAACCGTGACCTCGTTCGGTGTGACAAGTGCGTCCGGCATCATGGCCCGCACATACCTGCGGAAGGAGCTCACACTCACGTCCACACCCGTTGCTTCACGTAGCCGCTGCCATACCGTGCTCATGCAGTTGGTCGCAAGCCCCTCGGCGATGTAGTCTCGGTACCTATCGAGCTCGCCAAAGCAACCCGAACGCGCTGCCTGATCGACGATCTCGGGGAAGCGCTCTTTTACGAAAGCCTTCCACTCCTCAGGCGTGTTTTGCCCGTCTTGCCTAAAACCCGCCTCAACCGCAGCCCGGATATACTTGCGTACAGTCTTCCTGTCCACACCCAGGCTCTGTGCGATGCAACGAAAACCCCTTCCGGCTTGCCAGTGACGATAGATTTCGATGATATCGCGCATAGCGAAGCTCCTTCTTCCCATTCTAGCACCTCCTGGCACTAGAATGGCAGATCTGGAAACTGCGCGCCACCACAGGTGGGTGAATTTCTTGATTGCCCCCCGGGTGAATTACGTGATTGCGGGGTGGGTGAATTACGTGATTGTCCGGTGGGTGAATTTCTTGACGTTTTCACGTCTTACGTGGGGGAATTACTTGACCGTCGACAGCTCGCTCATGGTGGTATCGAACCGNNAAGTCGCACATATCACAGGCACTTGGGCACATTGCCTGTCAGAGGGGCTATAGCGTCGTCTATCGGAAGGCCTCGAAGCTACTTGCCGATCTCGGCGGAGGCCACGCCGACGGCACTTTCGAGAGACGCATGCGCACCTACCTCGGGCCCGACCTCCTCATCATCGACGACTTTGGGCTGCGCGATTTCACCCCGCTCCAGGCCGAGGACTTCTACGAGCTCGTCTGCGAACGCTACCGCAGCGGCTCGCTCATGGTGGTATCGAACCGAGCCCCGAAGGACTGGTATGCGCTCTTCCCCAATCCAGTCCTGGCGGAGGGGGCCCTTGACCGCCTTATCAACAGCTCTCACTATATCCTGATGGAGGGAAAGAGCTACCGCCCGCTCCGGCGCCCCGACCGAGGGCGGGCCGGCTCCGACCCAAGCTCATCTTCATTTCCAGTTGACAAGGAGGAGGTGACGACCGGATCTTGAACTAAATACTCGCGCCACCCAACGTGGGAATTTCACGACCGCGGGGTGGGGGAATTGTTTGACGCATCCCCGGGGGAATTTCGTGATTGGCGACACAGGGCCTCATGAGTCTAACCGCACGTTACCGAAGTGTTCGTCAAGCTTGGTAAACCACCGTATACCGAACGGTACGTACGTTGGTGGGAGAAGTCAGCGGCTAGCCGCTCCCTCCTTCTCGATTGCAGTTCCTCTTCATCCCTCCGCCGCTGGCGTTGGTCTCCGACGAGGTTAACATGTGCAATGAAAGGGCGGGCAGTCCTCAACCGTGCGAGAGACCTACCTCATCGCGAAGCGCTTGATACCCTCGAGCAGCCAATCCTCGGTGAGGTGTGCTTCATCAAGGACCTCCTGGACCGTCCCGCCGGTCCGCCACCTGTTGTCCCAGTCTGACGATAGAGTGTACCTCTGTGATACCTTGTTGTACATCCAGTCGTGCATGAGCTTTCTAGCCATGTTAGTGACGCACATCGAATTCTGCCACTCATCCTCGGGGAGCACCCGGCTTCGATACTCCTCGGGCTGCGCCATGAATAGCTCGTAGCTAATCGCCGCCACAACCTTGACGTTCAGGCCCTCTTCTGCCAGACGTGGGAGGACCCGGCACATGCCGTCGGTCGTGCTTGTTCCTGAAACGATCACCGTGCCCATTTTCGGCTTGCCAGGCTCGAAGTCGCGCATCACATATGCGCCCTTAGCTGCCTCAAGGTGCGACGGGATCCCCAGGGCCTGGCGATCCGGGATCGTGATGGGCGGCCTTGTAAGGTGTATTGCGATAAGCGGGATATCGCGCTCTAGCGAGAGCTTGAGCGCTGCGCCCAGCACCACGGGGACCTCGTTGTACTCCCACGGGTGGACGTTTATGATCTGCCCCTCCGGGAAAAGTTGCGTAACCCCTGGTGCAAATATCCCGAAATGGGTTCTGGAGTCGTCGGCAGTTTCGGGGCCTGAATGGCCCACGACCCAAAGGACTTTCCCCACCTTGAGCGGGGAGTCCTGGGCAACCTGGCTGAGCAGGCGGAACATGCCATACTTGAGGTACGAAAACGACCCATACGTTGAAGCGGCCCCTAGAAATCCGTTGAACTCGGTAAACGGATCCCTGGCGAAGTTCATGGTCGCCAAACCAGCCATTATGCCGGAGTTCACGAACTCGGTGATCTCCTGCGGGAGCACAACCCCGTCGGGGTTCTCATCCCGGTCATACCAGCCAAAGCCAGCCTCGTCACCCCACCCTTCACCGAAGCCTGCGATTTGAGTTGACTCGGCAAGGTCGGCGGAGGCCACAAGGAAAAGGGGCCTGCCGTATTTCCTCTTCGACCATGAGTTGACCCAGGCGCCCCAGCGTGCCAGGCCCGTGCGGTTCGCGGCGCTTTTGCCCGCGGGAAGGAATATCTCCTTGGGGTAGCCGCGATAATCGACCAGTTCCGGGTCCCCAAGGGGGTTCTTATCGAACGATACGCGCATGCCCGAGACCTCCTCGGGCACGCTCTCGCCGAGATCGACGAGCCTGTCTGCGAGGTAATCAACCAGGGCTTCGTCCTTGCGGATGACATCCGCCACAATCTTGAGGTTCGCCGCAAACTGCTCCCTTAGCATGGCCGGGTCCTTCGGCGCGGGTTCGCCGTACCCCTTGAAGACAACACCATACTTATTCATGAAAGGCTTTTTGGTCTCCCAGAATATCTCGCTGTTGAGAGCATGGGGGGCACCGTGGGAGGCGTTATCGTATTTCAAGTAGCCCCGCCCTTTGCGCGTCCTGAAATACGCCATGCTCGGGACTCCGTCAGGGTTTTGCCCAAAGCGAAGCTCGAGAAGGGTCCTTGTCACGGCTTCCCAGTCGTTGCCGCTCTCGGTGCCGCACGTTCTCCACCCGTGTGAGCCAAACCAGGTCTTAGGATCGCCATAGACGACCGCACTCACCCGGTGGGGGTCGATCCCATAATCGTTCCAGTCCACAAGGAAGTAGAGGTTGTCAAGGCCAAGGCCCCAGGCGGAGTTCATGGCTTCGTGGTACACGCCCGGAGTGAGCCCGCCCTCCCCTTCGATAGCGAACACCTTGACCTCATCTGCACCGGCGCGCTTTAAGGCAAGCGCCTGTCCCACAGCCGCAGCCGCACCGTGGCCCGATGGGCCGGTGTTGAACTTGAGGATGAGAGTCTTGCTATGGACTTCCGCATGTCCCGGGAGGCATCCGCAGCGCCTGAATCCCACCAGGTCTTCTGCAAGAAGCGCGTGCTCGCGTGGAACAAGATAGCGTGCATCTCCCGTCCTCCGGTACTTCGCATCCATCGCCTCACACAAGACCGTAAGAGTGGCGTAGACGAGCGGGATGGTATGACCGCCGACAAGTATCAGGCGGTCACCAAACCGCTTGGCCTGGTTGCGAATGTCCCAGCGCATCACCCCCGAGAGCAGGGTCGCAACCAGCATGTGCACCTTGGACCGCGAGCCTCCCGGGTGCCCGCTCTGCCTGTAGTTCACCATGATGTCGATGAACTGGTCCACCGCATCTCCTATCTTCTCCCAGTAGCCGAAGTATGGTGCGACTTGGTCAAGCAGCCTGGACCAGTTGGGGTCAGACGTTTTCATCGAAACCTCTCCTTTCAGTTCAGCGTTAGCATAACGCATCAATGCCCTTGGACGTAGCTCAGAGCCTCGCCCGTGCCTCGTTCAAGGTGCGCTTTGCATTGGCGATCACTATCTCGGAGCTTTCCCAGGCAGGCAACTTCACATCGAAACTCACCACCCGGGGATCGCTCTTTCCGAGATAACCGTCATTAACCTTATCCTGGAAATCCCAAGTCTACACCCCTGCTGGTCAGACAAGCTGCAAGGGATTCGGTCGTCGGAGAGTGTTTCTCTGCCAAGGCAATGTGCTCAGAGATCAATGACTGGCTATGGCCTGTGATCCTCACCATTGCAGACATTGGCACCCGGTAATACCTCAGAAACAGCACCCGTTCGAAGGCCTTGAGATATGCACCCACAGCTTCGGTGGTATGGTATATCTGCCGTTGGATCTCCTCTGGGTGGTCAGCCCCGAAAGGCTCATTTCCACCACGTTCTTCTTGTGCGTGAGCGTCCTGCCCATATCTAGGATCGTGCCGGCAGTGGGCATTATCACCCCAAACCCCTCCTGGTACGCTTCAAGAAGTCGCCTTATGGTGGGCCCATTTGACCCGGTAAGCCACTCTATGTCAAATGACGTGAGTACACCATCCTGCCTCTATGCTTCGGCCGTCATGCGCTCGATCTGTCTCATCCTGACCCGTCTTGCCTCTCCAGGGTGGGAGTAGGTAGCTTTGCTCTCGCCGGGCTCTACCAGTGTCAATATGACCGGCACAAAGAGCTTCGGGTCTGCTCTGCGTATCTTCTTCACCCCGCGGACGAGCCACACCCTCTGTTCTGGCCTAAGCTCAGAGACCTTCGGCGAACACCACGCCCGAAGCTCGGCAATTGTCCTGACCATCGATTCAGCAAGCCCGGGCTTCACACCATAGCCATCTACCAGCGTACCTGTCACCTGCTTCATGACCTTGTGCGGCAAGGGTGCTAAACTTGCTCGAAGTCCCCTTACCCATACTCATCCTCTCTATCACCCCTCCTTTTACGTCTCCTCTTGGGAGGATACGCCTCGGCACACCGGCGGATTTGCGCGAGGCGAAACTCATAACTAGGCCCCTTGAACTCCTCATACAGCTTGAGATACTTCTCCACCACCCTGCGCGATAATGCCACCGCCTTGCGCAGAGCCGGAACCGGCATGCCGAATTCCCTTAAGTAGACCACCCGGCTGAAGTCCAGAATGTATCGCTCCACACTGTCGTAGCTGCGTCCCGTCCTTCTCACAATCTCCGTCTCCGTGTATCCATCCATGTAAAGCCTGATTATCTTCTCGGCATGTGAGAGCGTGGGCCCCATGCCGGCTATAAGTCCCCTCGTCGGCAAGACGATGTTCTTGTGGGACGCCATGCTGTCCCTGACCGCGTCCACCGACGCCCCGACCAGGTAAGCAATGTCATAAATCCCCAGGCTCGCTCCCTGCGAATATGCCCGTGTCGCAAACCTCTCAATCCTCTTCCACTTCAAAGCCGCCGGGCTGTCACGATCCATTGTCATCCAGTCATCCGGTGTCAGATAATCTAAAACCACCGCCTGGAGCCTCTTCCGCTCAAGGCTCTTCCCCGGGACCTCATCGCTCCCACAGGCTATATCTGCCCGGATGACCTCTTGGCTTGTCCATACTCAATCGCCACTTCCCGCAGAAACCCCGTGAACTCTTCGGCTGAGGCGCGAATAACCATGCCGCTCCACAAGAAGCCTCCTGAAACCTGCCGGAGAGGAGAAAAGGTCCTTCGCTTCCCGTTCCCAGACGACTTCCGGCTTCAGAATGCCGTCTTGTCTTCCATCCCCCTTGAGGCCTTTCCACATCTCAAGCCATCCGGAAACCACCGGCTCCAGTTCCCCCGTCGCCCTAGCTATGTCCCGGACTGAACCGGTCTCGAACATGACCACTCTCCTAAACCTATTTCACCAGCGCCTCCACTGGCTACTTCCAACGGCAAGGCTCCTCTGTATCGCTTGTGGGCTCTCACCGTTGAGATGTCGTCCAACCGCAAGCACCGCACGCAGACCCCTGAATTTCGCCCGGGTCTCCTTGCTCATCCCCGACAGGGGCAGGGTGACTCCCTGGTCAATTAGGGTTGCAAGCCTCGCTCGAATCGCCTTCGCTGCCAGGGGGAACAGCACACAAAGCCTCTGCCCGTCCATCGGAAAGCACATTCGCATCGTCATCAGAGATGACCGTGAGCCTTACCAGCCTCTCCTCCTGATCCTCACGCTTTCGCCTGAAATGAACGCCTTCCGCCAAAAGCGCCGGGAACTTGATCTCCCCAAGCTTGCGTAGCCCGAGACAGCGGTGCAGATACTCCATGCAGTCTGAGGCTATCAGGGCCGCCTCTTCAGGCGAAACCTCCCGGCGAGCCCTGGTTTCGTTTGCAAGATACTCGGAAAGCGACTTCGCCATCACAGAACCCGCTTCAGTCTGAACCCCCTGGCGAAAGAATCTAACCCGGCCCACAACCCCTCACCGCCACTATGGTTATACGCAGGTATTGCCCCAAAGCTCTCCTCGCTCCTTTCTCTGCACCGATACCGGCCCCCGGGCTGTGCACATGACGCGCGCGTGGCTCTCGGACAGCGCTCTATCTCCCTTCGCGTCGCCCGCATATCGATAGCCCCGGCCGATGCTACTGCACGGCTTTCTCAGAGAGCGTCATGCTATACGCACAGAGGGGGAAGACTCCGCCGCGACTCCCTCTCTCGCCTCTGTGCCCACTCTGTGAGAGACCTTCCCTGACTGTCACGTCTTCTGCCATCTGTGAGGGTTATTGGCGGTTGCTGAAGATAAGTCATATACTTCCTTTGCAATTCCCGACGCGTCTTTCAGTACGGACACGTAGCGCACGGTCATCTTCATGCACTCATCGCTCCAGTGCAAGCCGGCGGTTGTTGATAGCTACAGCCGACTAAGTAAGGGCGCAAAAGTCTTCGACCAGTTCACGCTGCAAGCGTGAGAGCTTCCGAGGCCGTCAATAGCTTGAAAAACGTCTCCACGGCCTCTATGAGCGCATCCATGGTCCCATAGAGCCTGTTTGCTGCGACTATGGCCTTGAGACGCCACCAGATCTTCTCTACAGGGTTGAGCTGGGGCACGTAGCATAGTAAATAGTACAGCCTCACCCTCGGGTGGCTGGCAAGCCATTCCTGAACGGCTTTGGCACTTGTGAATACTGAAGTTGTCGAGGATGATGCTAATCTTCCAGGTCGAGTGGGAGCTTATGATATAGTTCAGGAACTCGGTGAATTGCTCCGTCCGTTTCCGGTCGAAGAACCGGTATAGCCACCTCCCGGTGCGGATGTCCAGGGCCCCGAAGATACTCTTCTTGCTGTTGGTGCCCGGGGTCGGGACGCGGACTTGCTTTCCCCTCTTCATCCACATTGCCCTTATGGTAGGAAGAAGGTAAATGTCCGCTTCGTCTTCGTATAGAACGTGGTTGCCGCACACCCTGGAAGACAGCACCCCAAGGATAGCATTGAGCTTCTCCTTCAACTGAGGGTCAACTGCTTTCTTGGGGCCATGCCGAGGCCGGTTATGACGAAAGTCAAGCGCAACGAGTATCCTGCGTATGGTGGCCTGGCTGACGCGTATGCCGTATTGCCTGACAAGGTGAACCGAAAGGTTGATGGCAGTCCATACGTTGAACAAGTAGCCCTTTGATGCTGGGGAAGCAAGTACATCCCTTTCGACGAGCGGGAGGGTGGCCGCCGAAACCTTCGGCGGCCTGCCGGAACGAGGCCTGTCGGCAAGGCAGTCAATGCCCTCTTTCTCAAAGCGCTCGATCCAACGCCGAACAGTGCCCTGGGTAGCATCGAATATCCGAGCTATCTCAGCTATGGAGTAGCGCCTGTTCGAAAGAAGGATCATATGAGCCCTTTGAGAAACCCGGCCAACCTCACAACGTCGCATGACTTCCAGCTTCCTTACCTCGTCGCGTGATAGGGCTCGAACATACCTCAACCTATACAGCACCTCCTGCTAGCAAATGGGCAGCTAGCAGGCACTATACATGGAAAACCACCATTTGTCGATAACTTTTGAGCGGTTACTTACATAACGCCTTCGAGCGCCACCGCGCGTATCGGAAATGCGTCCAGACCCGCGATGGCTACTGGCAAGCCGATAAAGAAGAACCTTCTCTCCCTCAGCTGATCCAGGTTGACCATGGCTTCGATGAGCGGAATGTTCTTTGACATCATGTAGACATGGGTCTTCATTGCGTCGAGCGGCTCGAAGAACTCCTCGATCTTGAATGTCGTATCTAGGCCAAGCAGCTTTATGTTGATATCAGCCATCCACTTAGCAGCGGCATTCGTGAGGTAGTTCTGATCATCGCCGGTGTGTTTGGAATTCCCCATGATGACGATGTCCCCTTCGCGGACTCCGAATGCTTGCACGAATTCAGGTGTTACTGGAGCCTTGGGCGGCAAACTGGACAGGTCAACAAATACTGCCTCGCCCATCCATGCCTCAGCGGGATAGTCGGCCAGGTCTTTGCACTTGGTGCCGAAAAGGGGTTCGATGAAATGCGATGGAACCTCGACGTGTGTTCCTATGTGGCTCATAGTGTCGATCTCGTGCATGATCTCTCCAGCGTAGACTTTGTATGGCCTAATCTCCAGCCTACGTTCTTCTTTACCCGGGTAACACACTTTGGATAGATCTACTATACGGGCCTTCTTGAATGCTTCGACGAGATTCAATGTGATTCCACCTTTCTTAACATTGTTGCTACTGAACCCTTTTTGACTGCGGGAGCATTTTGCCCGCCAAGATACAGTTCCTTCACAGTGGCACTGCTTCTCAGTTCTTCTGCCGTTCCGTGCAGGCTGACCACTCCACCTTCCATCACGTATCCTCGGTCCGCAATTGAAAGTGCCATGTTGGCATTCTGCTCTACTAGAAGCACTGTGGTACCTGACTTGTTGAGACGCGAGATAGCCTCAAAAGTCCTTTCAACGAGGACCGGAGCAAGTCCCATCGACGGTTCGTCGAGTAGCATTAGCTTGGGCTTGGACATCATGGCGCGCCCGATTGCTAGCATTTCCTGTTCTCCACCTGAAAGCGTGCCCCCTAGTTGGCTAGCCCGCTGTTTCAGCACAGGAAAGAGATCGTACACAACCTCCATGGTTTCTTGAAGCGCAGACCTATCATGGCGGCGGACGTACCCACCCAGCTCCAAGTTCTCCTGTACTGTCATCTTCGGAAATATCTTGCGGCCTTCCGGAACAACCGAGATGCCTGACCTGATTATCGCGGATGTTCGTAAGTGGTGAATAGGTTGCCCCTGGAAGAGTATCGATCCAGCCGACACACGCAAGGCTCCAGTAACGGTCCTTATCAGGGTGGTCTTGCCCGCTCCGTTTGGACCAATCACACAAACGATCTCACCTTCATCTACCGAAAGGTTCACCTCAAACAGGGCCTGAACGAGTCCGTAGTGGGCCGAGACGCCCTGTAGTTCCAGGAGAGACATGCTTTTTCCCACCTCATCAATGGCACGCTTCGTCGACTTCGCGGGAGTACGCGGTTCCGAGGTAAGCCTGTATCACCTGCTCGTTGCCTCGTATCTCCTCGGCTGTGCCTTCAGCTATCTTCTGCCCGTAGTTCAGCACTACTATCTTGTCTGATGCCGCCATCACGAGCTTCATACGGTGCTCAACTAGTATGACTGATATTCCCCTGTCCCGTATCTTGAATATGAGATTGATCAACTGATCGATCTCACTTGACGACATCCCTGCAGCAGGTTCGTCCAGCAGCAGAAGCTTGGGTTCAGTGGCCAGAGCTCGGGCTATCTCCAGCAGTCGCCTTTTCCCATAGGGCAAGCTCGGCGCCAGAGCGCTCTCAAGATCGGACAGGCCTACAAGGGCCAGCAGTTCTCGGGCCAGTTCGAGGTTGGCCTTTTCCTCCGCAACTGCGCCTCTGCTGCGAAATATGGACGGGAAGAAGCCCGACTTCGTTCTACAATACCTGGCTGCCAACACGTGGTCGAGCACGGAAAGCGTGCTCCACAGTCTGAGATTCTGAAATGTACGTGTCACGCCCAACCTCGCGATTTCCGCTCTGGACATGGATGTGATGTCGTGTCCGTCGAATCGGACGGTGCCGGAAGTGGGCTTGAGCACGCCAGTAATCATATTTATGCATGTTGTCTTCCCAGAACCGTTGGGGCCGATTATCGCAAGTATCTGACCAGGCTCCATGCTGAACGATAGACCGTCAACTGCCCTTACGCCTCCAAAGTTCTTCGAGAGGCCTGCTACTTCCAGAATGTTCTCCACGACTTTTCTCCCTTTCATGCCGACCACCTAGCGGGTTATCCCAGCTTGCTTGGCTCTTGCAGGGCGTCTTCCTCGTATGCTGGCGTACGCCTGCCCGAGAAGCGCCACAAGTCCACCGGGCTGATATATCAGAATGACAAGGATGATGATCGCGTACAACGTAAGGTACTTCTCTCTCATGAAGCGCAGGAGCTCAGTTAGTACGGTGAGTAGAGACGCTCCCAACACCGACCCGGGAACAGATCCGAGGCCCCCCACGACCAACATGCACATGAACAGCGAGTTATAATCGAACGTATAGATCTCGGGGCTGACAAACTGCTGAAAGCTGGCAAACAAGGAGCCAGCTATGCCCGTATATACCCCGCACATTACAAAAGCCACCAGCTTTATCTTAAGAGAGTCTATCCCAACTACTTCACCGGCGAGTTCGTCATCGCGGACAACCTTGAAAGCACGTCCGAATCTAGAGTCCTCTATCAAAACAGCGAGGATCGCCAGGATGACGGCGATAGTACTCGAGAAAAAGTAGAATCCCATGTTCGTCCCGATGATGTGCCCCAGTAGGCCCGGCCTGGGTATTCCGGCGACCCCCCAAACACCATTGGTCAGCGACGACCAGTTTTTCAGCACATCGCCGACTACGACGATGAAGCCGGTGGACATCAAAGCCAGATAGAAACCCTTGACTTTCAAGGTTGGTAGTCCCAGCAAGAACGCCAGCGCAGCTGTGATCAGTACGGTAGGCGGCAGCGCCTGCCAGAAAGTGAGACCGAGTCTGGTTGTCATAAGCGCATTGCTATAGCAACCGACTGCGAAAAAGGCTATGGTTCCAAGGAAGACCTGCCCTGTGAAACCCAATATGAAGTTGAGAGCCATCACTAGTATGATATTAACGGCGACATTGTTCAAAACAAAATGAACATACTCGTCGCGGAATACCAGCGGAGATGCAAACAGAATCACAAACAAAAACGCGAGTATTACATTTCTGGTCTTCGTGGGCATCGTAAGTCCCCCATCTACAAGCCACTTTGCTCTTGTCCTTTGCCGAAAAGGCCTTCGGGCCTGAACAGCAGGAAAGCAATGATAATCAGATACACGATGGCCTCCTTGTACAAGGACGACACATAGCTCGCTGCCACAATCTCACAAACACCGAGGAGCAGACCGCCCGCAAACGCGCCAAATATGTCACTGAACGAACCTACAACACAGGCGCCAAAGCCTTTGAACCCCATCGATGCTAGCCCTGTCTCTATAACGAACAGAGGGGCGATCATCATACCCGCAATGCCTCCCAGAATCGAGCTGTAGGCGAACGTAAGGGAGATAGCAAGGTCAGACTCGATTCCCATGAGCGAGGCTGTCGCTTTGTCCTGTGCAACTGCTCTGAGAACTTTTCCCATGGTGGTGCGCTTGAACAGGACCGTCTGGATTCCCAGAAGAATCACTGTGACCACGATAATGAACACATTCTGGTATGGAACGCTTACGCTGCCAACTGTAAGGAGTTTCTGCCCGAAAGGTCCTTGAGTGGCCTGAGGATACGGACCCCAGATGATCAGTGACAGGTTTCCTAGCAGCATACCCAGCGCCACCAGGCTGACTAGTACGGTTCGTATGTGCGCATTTTTGAGCGGTCGATAGAACAGACGCTCGCATGCGATGCCAAACAGCCCCATGACCATGATGAGAAGTAAGAAAGATATGATGAACGGGAGTTTGAGCATGTTAGTTAATGTGACGCCAAAGACGAATGCGCCTACCATTACGAAACTGCCCTGAGCCAGGTTGACGAGCTCCGCCGCATTCCATATGAAGCTGTACCCGAGGGCAATCAGCCCGTACACGCAGCCCAAGGCAAGTCCATTGACTATCTGCTGTACTGCAATAGCCATTTGCTCCACGTTCTCCTTTTCAACCAGCTGGCGCGAGTGGCGCGGGAGGGACCGATTGAGAACGACACCTCTCCCGCGCCGTTTCGCATCGCCTCAGACGACTTAGTCTTCTACTTATCCACGAACTTTCTGGATCACCTGGTGTTTTCCGTCCTTTATCATGACAAGAAGCAATTCATGCACTGTCTCGCCATCAGGGGTAACATCATAGGTAAGCCCTGTAGCGCCCTGGAATCCCTTTATCGTCATGAAGGCATCGCGCACTTTCTTGTGGTCGGTGCTGCCGGCCTTTCGCACAGCCTCAGCCAACATATAGACGGCATCGTATGCCAATGGATCGAAGAAGTCATACGGTGGAACTCCATACTTAGCAATGTGCTTCTTCACGAAACTCTGAACGTTAGGATCCGGGTTGTCCTCGGTGAATGTGACAACAGCAAAGGTCCCATCGGCCGCCGGACCAGCAACATCCATGAATGGCTTTGTCGCACCAACGCTGCTCATAAATATCTCGACTTCGGGGCAGAGCTGCCTGGCCTGCCTTACAAGAATGCCGAGGTCAGGCAGTCCGGAGAAGATCACCATCGCCTGGGCACCGGACTTCTTGATGTTCAGAAGCTGGCTGGAGAAGTCCTTGTCGTTCGGGTTATGAGCGACGCTGATCACAGGCGCAATGCCTTTGGCCTTGAGAGCGGCGGTCATGTTGTCCTTACCGCCAACGCCGTACTGCTCGCTCATGTAGAATATTGCGATCTTATCGTACTTCTTCACATCAACGATGTAGTTGGCCAGGACAGAAGCAGTGAGCTCGTCAGGTTCGCGCACACGTACTATCCAAGGGTTGCCCAGAGCGGTGACTGCAGTCGCGCTGCCCATCGCTATTTCAAGCACGTTAGCGCTCCTGACGAGTCCCTCGATGGCAAGTACCACAGTGCTTGCATGGCAGCCCAGAATTGCGTCAACCTTGCTTCCATAGATGAGCTTCTGCGCTGCAGTGCGTCCGATGGACGCGTTGGCTTGGGTATCTTGCCAGTCTATCTCAAACTTGATCCCGTTAACTCCGCCTGCTGCATTGATCTCCTCAATTGCCAGAGCAGCCCCGCTGACCATGGACTGGCCGTATCCGGACTGCAAAGACGCGAGGCCGCCTATCTTAAAGACAGGCGCTGCTGACACGCCAGGCGCCAGGGATACCATGACCACCATGAGAGCCAGGACGATTATGCTAGCTACTCTCTTCATCCGAACCATCCCTCCGGTTAGTGTTATTGGCATGGTTAGTTTCGCTATGCTGACTTTAGAAGTCACAATAGCCATGCAACTCTGGCAGTCCCGCTCACTGTCTCTCCCTCCTTTGCGTGCATTACTACAGCCCCCAGGACCTACAGGTTACCAACTTGCCAATGGTTGGCGAGTTGATTTCAACACCCAGTTCTACAGGGGTAGGCGACGTGCCTTTGTGCTATTCCATTAAAAAGGGAATGTGTTTCTGTGTATTGGCATAGTACGGGCGTAGAGGACGAGCATGCATGTAGAACTCCATAAACTGCACCACATATGTTTGTGCGAAAGGAAAAAGGTGGCGTGTCGGCCCACGTAGAAGTGACCAAGTGCCTCAATAAGGAGGGGTGGACTTGATGAAGAGGGTAGTGGGACTTGTTCATACCACCAGATTAGCTGTGGAGCGTACGCATGTTGCAGTCGTGAAGGAACTTCCCGAGTACAGACCCATGCACCTTCTCGATGAGACGCTGCTGATTGGATTTGCTGAAACCGGAGGAGTGAATGCCGAGGCGCGAAGGAAACTTCTGTCGATGGTCAGGTCAGCAGAGGAAGCTGGAGCCGCTATGGTGCTGGTAACGTGCTCGAGTCTTGGGGATGCGGTGTACGAAGTCCAGCGTTTTGTGGACATTCCAGTTCTCAAGATTGATGAGCCCATGGCCGAAGAGGTTGTCGGGAGCGCTCACACTATTGGAATACTTGCGACAGCCCCCTCGGCCGTAGCCGGCACGCGCGACCTATTGAACCGTGAGGCTCGCCGGGCGGGTAAGGACATTGAGTTGAGGACCTTTCTCTGCGCAGATGCCAACGCGCACTTGGCCAATGGAATGGGGGACTTCGACCGGTACCTTGCTCGAGAGGCGGATAAGGCTTGCCGGCACGTAGACGCGCTGGTTGTAGCACAGCTCTCCATGTGCGGACTTGAGGACTTCATCGACCAGGATGTTACGAAGAAGATATACACTTCGTTGCCGTATGCGATACGCAAGATGAAAGCAATGCTCGACCAAGTGCGCTAGCAGTATCCTGGGAGGCGAGTTAGGGTATGTGCTGCGAATCCCAACACGGAACAGTCATTGATAGCTGCGCTCACGTTAGGGACTATGTGCTACGGAACGCAAAAGATGAGATTAGCGAAATCATTCATAACGTGGCAGTTACTATCTACGAGTTCTCCGAGGTAGCTTTTGAGGAGCGGAAGTCGGCTGCTTATCTTGCCGACTTGCTGGAGTCGTTCGGTTTTTCAGTGATGAGAGGCTACTGCGAGATGCCTACGAGTTTTCGAGCTGAGATGCGCGGATCAAGACCAGGGCCTACGGTGGCGCTGATTGCCGAATACGATGCCTTACCCAAGATTGGACACGCATGCGGCCACAATCTCATATCGGCTGGAACCGTCGGCGCAGCGCTTGCCCTGAAGCCCGTTATGGAGAACCTGCCGGGCAAGGTTGTGGTCATAGGCGCTCCTGCCGAAGAGTCGGGCGGAGGGAAGGTCTTTCTCGTCGAACGTGGAGCTTTCAAGGACGTAAACGTGGCTATCATCGCACATCCTTCTAACCGCACGTGCGTTGCTGCCAGGGCGTTGGCCTGGGAGCCTCTGCGGGTGAAGTTCTTTGGGAAACCGGCACATGCCGGCTCTTCGCCCCACGAAGGTGTGAATGCCCTGAATGCGATGATCGAGACCTTCAACTCCATAAACGCTCTTAGGCAGCACGTCACCAGCGATGTGAGGGTGCATGGTATTATAACTCATGGCGGCGATGCGGTTAACGTAGTTCCGGCTTTTACCCAGGCTGATTTCCTGGTGCGGGCGGGCACAGTGGAACGTCTGGCGGAGATAGTAAAGAAGGTCAAGGCATGCGCAGAGGGAGCTGCACTGTCCACCGGCACAACGGTAGAATTCGAGCGGACAGGGCCGATATATGAGCCCTTCAAGGGAAACCAGCCTTTGGAGCAGGCCATGGCACGAAATCTCGAGGCTGTCGGTGTGCCATACTCCATGGGGGACTCCCAAGTCAATATGGGGTCTACAGACGTAGGTAATGTAAGCCAGACTATACCAGCCCTGCATCCGCTGTACGCGATCTGTGGACCTGAGGTAGTGGGGCATACCCCAGACTTTGCCCGTGCCTCAGTAAGCGAATTCGCGTTCGAGCGCACTCGGGACATGGCCGTGTCAATGGCTCTTACCTGTATTGACGTGCTATGCGACGCAGAATTACTTAAACGTATCAAGGAGGCTTTCAAGACATCGAGTCAGTGATCGCTCGGTTCAGAGGGCATCGCCATGTGCAGCTTGAGAGCGATCCACAGATTGAGCGCGGTCTCCCCGGATGACAGCTTCTTGCCGATTATCTGCTCGATTTTGCTGAGGCGGTATCGAAGCGTGTTCTCGTGGATGAACAATCTCTTAGCGCTCTCAAGGACGTTCATGTTGCATTGGAAGTATGTTTTCAGAGTATGGATGAGATCTGTTCCGCGCTGTCGATCATACTCAAGGATGGGCAATATCCACTCTTCATGAAACATCCGCTGCTCGTCAGTGACAGGATTGTCGCATATGACGCGGAACACTCCCAGGTCGTCGAAGTGAGTACAGGTGTTCGGCCCGAAAACTCTGCGGCCTAAGGCTATGGCTTGGGTTGCTTGTGTATACGCGCCAGGAATGTCGCGTAGAGTTCTGGCGACACGGCTGATACCTATGGACACCGTAAGCGGCGCAAGACGTTGGGCGACCTCGTTGCGTATGCACTCGGCTGTGTGGAGGGCGTTTTCCCGGGCATACGTAGATTCGACACCTCTGTCGTACGACAGTAGTACTATCATGCTATCGCTCCTATCGGCGCCAACGAGTTTGCGATTGCCGATTGTGGGAATAGACTCGACGATCTGAACAAAGCGGTCCTTAACGGCTCGAATTGCAATATCGTCGTAGTGAGATTGTTCGACGTAGTATGTTTCAAATCCATCGAAATCTATGTTGAGAAGGACATGTGGGCGGGACAGATCCCAACCGAAACTCTCGGCCTGTCTAATCATGACCTGATGGGATGCGAAGTTTCCCGAAACCAAGTCCTGGATGAAGTTGCTCCGAAAACGTCGCTCGACTTCCAAGCTTGCTTTGAAGCGCATTATCTCGAGTGCGCATATGGTACAAGCATTCTCGATTATTGTGAGATTCAGGCCGCTGAGCGGCTCATGGTTTTGGGAAACCACAAGGTAGGCATAGACCTTGTCGTTTACTGTCACAGGCACCATGTATAGGCCATGCGCGGACCTTGAGTTAGGCAGCACAGCATGATCCACAATCTGCCCCGTCTGCCACGCTTGCTGAAGTTCTTCGGGAGTCAGTGAGGCGAGAGTGCGACCATGCTCGTGGCTGGGATCTGAAGGGCTCGCTGCCATACAGTGCCAACTTCGGTCGGTGATCATGACGGGGCGCTCTATGAGAGCGGAAAGCTCGGTGACGATGTCCCGCAACCCGCCTCCGGCGAGGACCAGCTTAAGGAGTCGCTCATGGCTTTCTTTGGACTTTCGAAGTATGGTCGCCTGAGAATTCAGGATTTCGCTCATGACAGGGTTGATGACATCGATCCAGGCCACCGAGTATGGCAGTTCGATCAGCGGGATATGGTACTCGTTTGCATGTTCAATCATCACTTCCGGCATGGCGTCAAGGAAACGCCTCAGCTTGAGGGCAACAGCGGCGACTCCGAGTCTGGATAGTTGAGGCATAAGTTCGGTCTGGATATCCTTGTCTTTAGCGAGAAAATAGGCGGAAGTCAGGACCAACTCATCTCCGCGTATCCACTCGTAGCCGCCAGGCGCATCCATGACAGTAACATGCCGGACTACTCGATCAAGACCGCCTTGACCGGCTACGACAACGGAACCTGCCAGACATGGAAGATTGAGGATGTCGCGTACGCGTAGTCCGCCGCAGGTGTTGAAAGACATCTTGATATCATCTGCCCATACTGTGCAGTCATAAGCAAACACGATAGTTCATGTATCATTGGAAGGACGGTTCCTGACGACTCTCTATAAAAGTATTATATGTAACAATTTCCTGCAAGCCAACCTCTTTCAGAAGTCAAGGAGGGAGATCATTGTGTATGGGTACTGTGGCAGAATCCTTCATGTCGACCTAACCCATCAGACATTCTACGTAGAGGAGCCAGACGAAGCCTTTTACCGCAAGTACATGGGTGGAAGCTCTCTCGGCGTATACTACGCATTGACGAAGATGCCGCCCCGCCTCGACGCGTTCGACCCTGGCAATGTACTGGTTTTTGCTACTTCTGCGACCACTGGAGCACCGATAAGCGGAGCTTCGAGGTTCAATGTGACTGCCAAGTCGCCGCTCACCGGCGCGATAGGGGACAGTCAGGCCGGAGGGTTCTGGGGAACCGAACTGAAGTATGCTGGATTCGATGGCGTCGTCATCACCGGCCGCTCTTCGAAGCCTACGTATCTGTGGATTTGCGATGGGCAATATGAACTCAGGGACGCTACAGCCATATGGGGCAAGGGTACGGGCGAGGCTCAGGCGACCATCAGAGAGGAACTCAAAGATCCCAAGGTGAGGATTGCGCTGATTGGGCCGGCTGGCGAAAACCTGGTCAGGTACGCCTGCATCACTAATGAACTGAAACACTTCAACGGGCGAACTGGTATGGGCGCGGTCATGGGATCAAAGAATCTCAAGGCAATAGCTGTGCGAGGGACTCGCCCACCCCAGTTCGCTGACAAGGACGCCATAATTGCATTGGCCCGCGCGGGAGCGAGGCGGTCAGCCGATCATCCAGTGGCCAGGAGCTTACGCGAATACGGAACTGCGGCGGTTGTCAGCATAAACCAGGCTATGTGCGGACTCCCAACACGCAACTGGACATCTGGAACATTTGAACACGCCGACGATATTTCGGGCACGGCAATGAAGAACACGATTCTCGTGAAGAACGAAGCCTGTTGGGCGTGTGCTATAAGATGCAAGCGGGTAGTCAAAGCTGATGAACCGTACGCGGTTGATCCGGCCTACGGCGGACCCGAATATGAGTCTATCGCTGCGCTCGGTCCGTACCTGGAGATTGGCGATCTTGTTACAATATCCAAGGCAACAGAACTGTGCAACAAGTACGGGCTCGACACAATATCGACCGGAGGCACCCTGGCCTTTGCCATGGAATGTTTCGAAAACGGGATAATTACCTTAGAGGACACTGGGGGGTTGGAACTCAGGTTCGGAAATGCTGATGCGGTAATTAATATGATAGAGGCAATAGCAGAACGCAGGGGTATAGGCGATGTTCTTGCCGAGGGCTCAGCGAGGGCGGCTGCTCGATTTGGCAAAGGCGCCGAGCGATTCGCCATCTGCGTGAAGGGGCAGGAGTTCCCGGCGCACATGCCCCGCGTTAAGGCGTCCCTGGCGCTAGCGTATGCGTGCAATCCGTTCGGTGCGGATCACCAGTCTTCAGAACATGATGTATCTCTGGCATCGGAACCTCTGTCTGAAGGGATGACCAGCCTTGGTTTCAGGAAGGCAGTCCCACCCAGCGTTCTCAGTTTCGAGAAGGTCAAGCTCTGGGCGTACTCTCAAAAGCTGTACAGCGCCCTTGACACCTTAGATCTGTGCCAGTTCTGTTTCGGCCCAAACATGCTGTACGGGTTCGCCGACATGGTGGAATTGGTCAACGCAGCAACAGGTTGGAGAACAACCCTGTGGGAGCTCATGCAGGTGGGGGAGCGAAGGGTGAACATGATGCGCATGTTCAACGCCCGTGAAGGATTCAGCTCCAAGGATGATGTTCTGCCAGAGAGGGTTTTCGAACCTCTCCGGGGCGGGAATACGGATGGCAATAGAATCGATCGCGAAGAGTTCGACAAGGCGAGGCGTCAGTACTATGAGATGATGGGATGGTGTCCTGATACGGGGAATCCCACCGAAACGAAACTGAAAGAGTTGGGGCTCGAATGGACCCTTTAAACGAGGGAGGAATTGCTGTGAAGAAAGTAGGCTTTATTGGGCTTGGGGTCATGGGATTGCCCATGTGCCGGAACCTCATGAAGGCTGGATATTCGGTAGTTGCATTCGACTGTAGACCTGAGGCGCTTGATAAGATAGTGGGCGAAGGCGCTCAGCGCGGCGCGTCTGCTAAAGATGTGGCGAGCCGCACTGAGGTGATCATCACCATGTTGCCCGACTCGCCGCAGGTGAGAGAGGTTATCCTTGGCCCTTCTGGGGTTTTGGAGGGTGCCAGACCCGGCTCCATCATTGTAGACATGAGTTCGATAGCGCCCGGCACTTCGAAAGAGGTGGCCCAAGAGGCACGCAAGCGCGGGGTGAGAATGCTCGATGCGCCCGTGAGCGGCGGACAACCTGGTGCTGTGGCTGGTACCCTATCCATCATGGTGGGAGGCGATGAGGACGATTTCAATGAGTGTTATGATCTGCTGAAGGTCATGGGCTCATCTGTCGTGAGAGTGGGCGAAATAGGAGCAGGAAACACAGTGAAGTTGTGTAACCAGATAATCGTGGCCCTCAATATTGCCGCACTAGGCGAGGCTTTCGTTCTCGGAACTAAGGCCGGCGTAGATCCAAACGTAATCTTCGCTGCAATACGCGGCGGTCTTGCGGGAAGCGCTGTCATGAATGCCAAGGTTCCCCTGGTGGTCGAGCGTAAGTTCGACCCTGGCTTCCGCATTGATCTCCACATCAAGGACCTGGCCAATGCGCTCGAGACGGCGAAGGCCCTCGATGTGCCTCTGCTGTTTACCGCCCTTGTGGCGCAGGTTTTGCAGGCTCTCAGAGTTCAAGGCAAGGGTGGATTGGACCACGGGGCGATAATGACATTCTTTGAAGATATGGCTGGCGTTGAAATACGTAGCAAGCAATGAGGTGCTTTAATCAAACCGAAGATATATGTGACACGAATTCTTCCCCAGGCGGGGTTGGATCTTCTGGCGCAAGAGTTCGATGTTGAAGTCAATTCCCATGACAGAGTGTCTACACGTGAAGAGCTTCTCGCCGGTGTCGAAGGCAAGGACGCGCTACTATGTTTGCTCACGACAGAATGGACGCTGAGATCTTGGATGCTGGGCCACGCTTACGGGTGATAGCCGACTATGCGGCGGGGTTCGATAACATTGACGTGGCCGCTGCCACCGAGCGTGGCATACCAGTCACCAATACCCTAGGTGTTCTGACGGAAACCACTGCAGACATGGCGTTTGCTCTGCTGATGGCCTGCGCTCGAAGGATAGTGGAAGCTGACCAATTCATGTGCGCCGGGAAGTATGAGGGTTGGGGCCCCATGCTATTCCTCGGCACGGACATCCATGGCAGAACCCTCGGCCTCGTTGGCTTCGGGCGTATCGCTCAGGCAATGGCGCGACGCGGGGCTGGGTTCAACACGAAAATCCCGTACCGCAATTGCAAACGTGCTCCCGAAGAACTCGAGAGGGCTTACCACGCGGAATACAGGGAGTTGCCGGATCTGCTCCAGGAATCGGACTTTGTCAGCCTGCATGTACCGCTAACGGAGTCGACGTACCACCTTATCAGCGATGCAAAGTTCCAGCTCATGAAACGCACCGCGATCCTGACCAACACATCGCGAGGCCCCGTAGTGAATGAGATGACCCTAGTCAAGGCGCTGAGAGACGGTATGATATCTGGCTCAGGATTAGATGTGTTCGAACGGGAACCCCGTTTCGAGCCGGGGCTTGAGGCCAATGTAGTCATGGTTCCGCACATGGTGAGCGCATCAGTAGAAACCAGGACCAAGATGGCCATTATGGCTGCAAAGAATGCCTGTGCGGCCATAAGAGAGGAGATGCCGCCTAACATCGTCAACCCTCGGGTATGGGAGCACAGGCGGCGTTAAGATCTGGAGGTCAGCATGGGCAGCCCTGCTGACCTCCATCATCATTGGCCCCTCAGGTCAAAAAAGTGTTCTATAGGTGCCCAAGCTCCAACTCGCGAGATGCGTCCGCGCTCGACGGCACGGCATCCGGGCAAATACGGCGTGCAGAGGGCGGTTATTGTGCTTTCGAGGCTGGTTGCCTGTAGTTGCATACAAGCGGCCTGAGGACTTGTGCTGACTGCCGGACCGCCGCCAGAGGATCCGGGTAGTTCGATACCTCGGCTGACACATAGCCCTCATAACCAGCTGAAATGAGGTCCGACAGAAACTCCCTGAAGTCAATATGGCCCCAGCCGGGAGGCTTTCTATTGCTGTCGCAGAGATGAACGTAAACAATCACTTCTCGTCCGGACTGCAAGCTTTCACGCATAGGCACGCGGTCTTCAATGTTCATGTGGTATATATCGACCATCAACCGGAAGTTGGGGTGGTTGATGCGTTCTACCCACTCCAGCCCATCTTGTGTTGAGTTTATGAAGTTGCATACATGCGCCGCGATGGGTTCAAGCGCAATCACTACGTTTCTCTCTCCGGCATAGTCTGCAAGTTCGACAAATGCCTCGTGTGCCCAAGTCTCGGTGTGCTCGCGGGGTATCGATTCTGAGTATTGGCCACGTGAGCGGCCGATGTTGACCATAGCCCCCACTCGTGACGCCAACCGAACCGCGCATTTGAGCCTATCCAGGGCCCGGGCTCTTATGTCGGCGTCTGGGTCAGCAAGCCCGAGCCGTTCCTGCCCGAATACCTCGCCCGTGCATATCATGGGGATATCAAGTCCGGCACTGCCGGCTGTATCGGCAATTAAACCCCAATCAAGAAGAGACGGGTCTGCTACCGAAAGCTCCATTCCATCGTAGCCCAAGCGTCTTAGGAGTGCGGCTGTGGCTGCTGTCAGTGGCCAGGCTAAAATGGTCATAAATGGCCACGAAAAATCCCCAAGAATGGTCAGGAAGTAGGAAAAAAGCCCACTCCCTGCG